>Ga0078972_1002029_pt1 | contig 70373 bp, 54 predicted proteins | sample YelNatPaOPGAMG01_FD_67568 | JGI IMG/M metagenome (GOLD analysis project Ga0078972, IMG submission 67568) | Hot spring thermophilic microbial communities from Obsidian Pool, Yellowstone National Park, USA - OP-RAMG-01 (SPADES assembly) (version 2) | ecosystem: Environmental > Aquatic > Thermal... | reverse complement strand
CCCGAGTTTGACAGTTAAATGGGATCAATGCTTCTGAACCCCTCATAAAATCGTAATTCTTATTTCCAATTTTCAAAAATGTAGTGAACAATTTTTTGTTATAATTTGCTATTTTATTGAGTAAGTATTATATTTATGTCGTTAAGACACGGCTATGTATATAAAGATAACAAAGAATCAAAGGGGTTATGCATATTACCATCTGGTTGAAGCCTACAGGGAAGATGGAAAAGTAAAACAACGGACATTGATGTCGTTGGGGAGAGTTGAAGACAATAAACTTGAAGAACTATTTGAAGCAATAGGCAAGCACCTTGAAACAGTTAACATTTTGAATCTGTCAAAGGAAATAGATATATCTGATACGTATATCCTTGGACCACTGCTTGTTTTAGAAAGGATGCTGGAGACGTTGGGGATAAAAGCGGCTCTGCAAAATGTTCTTTTACAACATAAAAGGCTTCAGTTTGATTTTGAGAAGGTGGTTTTCACCCAACTCTGTTCACGGTTTATCAAGCCAGTATCTAAACTTTCTCTTTATGATAACTGGGTGAGCCGGATGTATCCTGAACTTGTAAACCACCAGATCGACCTGCAGCATATCTATCGGAGTCTGGATATTCTGGCAGATCACAAAGAAGAGATCGAAAAATTTCTTTATCAGTGGAAGAAGGATTTGTTCACCATTAATGTTGATGTGGTGCTGTATGACCTGACCACCTTACGCTTTGAGAGTACCCGTGAGGATATTGGAGAGCTGAGAAGATTTGGTTACAGCAAGGAAATGCGTACCGATTGTACTCAGGTTGTATTAGGGTTGCTTACCGATATAGATGGTATTCCATTGTGTTTTGAGGCACATCCCGGAAACACTTTTGAAGGGAAAACTCTTCAGGGCATAGTTGAAAATATGCGCAGGAAATTTTCAATTCGCAGGTTTATTTTTATTGCCGACAGGGGATTGTTTTCCTTTGAGAACCTTGATCATATACGTGCTGACAGGGGTGAGTTTATTGTTGGATTAAAATTGGGTTCAATGAGTAAACTACGGCAGGAAGATTATTATGACCTGTCGAAGTTCAACTGGATAAATGAAAATCTTGCTTTTTATGAAACCACTTTGAATGAGGATCGTTGCATCATTACGTGGTCAAAGTCAAGATCTGAACGGGATCGCAAAGCAAGAGAAGAGATACTGGAAAAAATACGTCAGAAACTGGCTGAAGAAAAAAAACTGACTAAAAAATTTATCACTAACCGCAATTATAAGAAATACCTTAAGATAGAAGGTAAAGATCATTGTGAACTTAATCACAAAGCCATTGCTGAAGAAGCAAAGAAAGACGGTTTTTTTGGCATCATTACTAATGTTGTTTCCATGGAAGCTTCAGAGATAATTACCCATTACAAACAATTATGGAAAATCGAAGACGCTTTTGGGGAACTGAAAGGAACACTTAAAACCCGCCCTATGTTCCATTGGAATGATAAAAGAATTATCGGACATCTGGTTTTGTGCTTTCTGGCATACTTGTGTGAGGCTCATTTAACAAAATTACTAAGAGAAAATTACGAGCATCTTGATAAAAAGTCTATTGGAAAGAAATTTATTCAATCAAGAGAATTGACGGTTGTTCAAGCAATGGACGAATTGAACCGTGTTATGGCAATACCTGTAAGAGTAAGAAAACAAACAATCTGGGTAAGAACAGATATACCTCCTAATGCACAAAAACTGATTAAAGCAATCGGGATGAGAATCCCTCCAAAAATATTACAAAAAACGGAAATGTAGTGGCACAAAATTTTTTTATGTAAATAATATGCTTTATATTAAGCAGTTAAAAAAATCAACTGTCAAACTCAGGAATTAATTGTAAGAAAGTATTTTACGCTGGTATTTAACAGATGGTACTTCATCAGTTATAAAAAATGATGGGATAATTTTTTCAGAACTTACAAAAAACATAAAGGAATGCTCCAATCTTTTAATATTATGCTGAAATCATAAAGAGTTACAGATTGATCTATCGTGACAAGCAGTCGTATAGTCTGCCTCTTTATAAATATGAATATAAGTATCTATAATGCTTTCATGAACCGGAATAAAAAGATTATTTGAGCTTAAATTGTCTGGTACTGAGATGCCGTTTGAGAAAAAATGCAGGATAATTATTTGCTCCAGACCTTAATAGTCATTGTGCCGTTTTTTATTTTTTCGAACGGACCGGGTGAAGGGTTTTTTATGTTTCTCTTTTCTCCTGAATAATCTTTATCCAGCCGGTAGGGCGTTCCATCGGGTTGAACAAAAGGTAAGTCAGGATTTCCGGCTTTGCCCAGTATTTCGGTTGTAATTAATTTACGTTTTTTTTGGAGCCAGCTCTTATTCATCATGATCTCAAGGTATACTCCATCGTCATTATTTATAATTCTGACATGCGTTTTAAATTCAGGATTTACTACCGGATTTTTTTCGGATTCAAAAGCCCTTGCCTGATCCACATAGACATTCCCGTGTGTAATCAGCGGGAATTCGACCGGGTTGAAAGCTCCCAACCCAAAGAAATTTCCCTCCCGTTTTGGACCGTATCTTTCAGGCCATGGAGCTTGCTGGTTATAACTCATAAAAATGTTGTTATAATACCGGTCGTCGCCATTTTTAATAACCTTGAAGCCTGCCAAACAGGTGGAGTGCTCCTTCAGATAAGGTGTTTCCCTTGAGTCGGTTTCCGGGATAAATGATCCTATGAAAAGGTTGTGAACAAAAGCTACGCCCTGCGAAAGGTCACGGATGGCATTAGGTGAAAGAAGAATGTTGTTGTCAATCAATAAGGGACCATGATTCACTTCCACGAATATATCCTGTGTTGTAATGTTATCGTGCAATAAGTTACTGGTAATCCGTGTACCCTGTGCCATCCAGTCGAGCCAGATACCCCTCCAGCAATGGTGCACATAATTATGGCTGATCAGCATATCAATTGCACCGTGAATTTTGATTCCGGCCATTTCCATTCCAGAAAACAGGCGTTTTACATGGATATCGTGAATTTCATTTCCGGTTATAGTGCTGAATACAGCTCCCAGGGAGCCAACAATTCCAGCCTGCTCACAATGGTGTATATGGTTGTTCCGAACAATATGACTGCCTGTGTTTTCCTTTGCCCAGCCATGTTCCATGGCACGCTTAATGGTGCCTATATACCCCTCTGTACCAGCTTTGTTGTCAAATTCATCGCCATACTTACCAAGTGATATGCCTGAACAAACCGAGTAACATACTTCGTTATTTTCAATGATCCACCCCTTGCTCCAGTGAGGGCCAATTAAACCGATTTGTTCGGCAGTTGGTGGTGCCCAAGGAGTAGCTGCCTGTTCCATCCTGAATCCGCTTACTGTGATGTAATTTATTCCTTCTTTGTCAGGATAAAAAACCGATTGGCGCACATTTATTTCCACCAATTCATTATTGGGATTTACATCTTTAAACTGTGCCCATATGGTTGTCTTTGAATCATCTACTATTGCGAACCATAAAGGTGTACCGGAAATGGACTTAAAAACTTCTTCTTTTTCAGCGGCTTCGTCCAGCCAATGTCCGTTCAGATATACCGCCCCTGTGTGATGGATACGGTTATTGGACATGAACCAGTCGCCAGTGATCACATCCGAAAAAGGATTAAAATTGCCAAAAAAGGTATTGGGCAGTATCAAAAACCATGTGTCGTTTTTCACCCACTGCCAGCCCTTAACTTCTTCTGATCCCTTGATAACAACCTTTTCTCCTTTTGCTGCCCGGTATACAATTCTTATGTTATCAGAAATTCCACCTCGTGGCGGATTAACACGTTCACGGTAAATGCCAGCATGCACAGTGATTGTATCACCAGGTTGTGCAATGTCTGCTGCTGCCTGAATTGTAAGTAAAGGTGAAATTAATGTACCCTTGTTGTTATCATTACCCGTTTTGGAAACATGATATTCCCTGGCTGAAACAGAAAAACTAATCCCCAAAAAAAACGGTATAAGAAACAAATGTTTCATTTTGTAATTGTTCTATATTGAATCATTTCATTTTTATTTAATTTTCTTCTTATTTAAACTTGGTCCCTGAGGCATGGCATTTTCAGAATAATCGATAGAGCCATCTTTTGTAATTTTATACCCCCATTTATCAATGTAATACTGCCTTGGCATAAATTCATCACCTGTTTTTTTCAGTTCAGTCTTCAGGGCTAACTCCATTTGTTCCTGTAATTTTTTATACTCTGGTTTACCCACCAGGTTATTCATCTGAAAAGGATCATTTTTATGATCAAATAAAAGCCATGGGCCTTTAAGCGTTTTAATATAAGCATAGCGACTAGTATAAATACCCCTGTATTCATCTATTTTTATCCCTGCAAATGGTGAAACATTCATAATCAAGGCTGCCTTATTGCGGTATGCTTTTTCGTTGTCTATAGCACCTGCCATATTCTCCCCCTCAATTGAATTCGGTAGAGGCAAACCAGCAAGGGATAAAAGAGTAGGAAGAATATCGGGAGTATTTATAGGTGACTCAACTACTACTTTTTTATTCCCATACTTAGCAGGATATCTGAGAAGGAAAGGTACTCTTACAGATTCAGCCCATGGTACCTGTTTTTGCTTGGGGGGAACACCGTGAGAGCCCATCATTTCACCATGATCCGAAGTAAAAACAAATATAGTGTTTTCAGTAATTCCTGCTTCATCTATTGTTTTTACCAGCTTCCCCAGGCAACTGTCGAGTGCTATAATATGTGCATAATATCCAACGGATTCTTTTTTGGCATATTCTATCATGTTATCTGGCACATTGCTACGTAAAACAATGTTCTCGGGGTTAAATCTTCGCTGCAATTCTTCGGGAGCCGTGTTATGCGGGAAATGCGGAGCTTCCCATGAAAGAACCAAAAGGAAAGGTTTGTCGCTTTTTGCATGCTGCCTGATATAAGATATAGCATCTTCCGTTTCAGCATACGGGGCATAACCTTCCCAGTAATGTTTTTCATCACTATCCCCGGTGTAATATAAAAGATGGTTGTAATCATGTGAACACTCAAGTGCTTTCCAGTAGTCAAATCCCTGTCTACGTTCAGGAGGTGTAAAATTAAACCGTCCCATACCGTCCAAATGCCATTTACCTATATATCCGGTTATATAGCCTGATTCCTTAAATATCTCTGCCATCGTATAAGCCTCCTCGGGTAGATGCACATCATTGAAAAACATGCCGGTAGTAGTCGGGTATTGACCGGTGAGAAGTGCTGCCCGGGCGGGAGTAGACACAGGTAAAACAGATACTGCATTGGTAAAATTTATTCCCTGTTCCGCAATTCTGTCAAGGTTGGGTGTTTTACCAGTTAGGTTTGGATCACCGTTATAACCTGTGGCCTGTGCCCTCCATTGATCGGCCAGTACAATAATTATATTCGGCTTCTTTTTTGGTTTGGATACTATATCATAACCTGAAAAAAATACAATAAATAATACAGTAATTAATAAAACGAACAAACTGAGTCTGTAATGTTCTTTCGTTTTTCCCAGTTGCTTTTTCATATTAAAAAATATATGGTTATAATTATATTAATTCTTTAGTTGTGAGATTATTTCACATAACGGTTTTTAATATTACCTTTTAATAAACATCATAATTTTGCTGGCATTAATGTTAAGTTATTACTTATTCTGAACCCTGTCAGCCATTAATTTACTAATGATTGAATCGCACATACTCTTGTAATGTATTATTCTTTCAGAATATAAACTATTATAAGCAAGGTTTCTGGTTTCGTTAGGGTCTTCCCTGAAATTGTATAATTCAATAAGATCCGGAGCAGCTTCATAGCGGATAAATTTCCATGTATCGTCTCTCAAGCATTCTGTTTTTGGAAGAAGAGCATTATTTTCGAGACGATGTTCGCAAAATATTGATGAGCGCCAATGTTTGGGTACTCCATTATAAAAAGTAGTCAGACTTTCACCCTGGTATCTTGCAGGGATTTTCACACCGGCAAGAGTGAGTATTGTAGGAGTTACGTCTATATTCAATACCATTTGTTCAATCTTTCTGCCCCTTTTAGATTTAGGCTGCCTTGGATCATATATGATCATGGGTACCCTTATGGATTGTTCGTACATAAGCCACTTACCTGCATAACCTCTCTCTCCTAAAAAGTAGCCATTATCACTCATGAAAATAATTACAGTATTATTGTCCAGCCCTTCTTCCTTAAGTGTTGCCCTTATTCTGCCTATCATACTGTCAACACCACTTATCATCCTGTAATAACCTTTTACCATTTTTTGATATTTTTCGGGGGTATCAAACCGCCAGAACCACCGTTCTCTGTTCATCGTAGTTTTAAGAAATTCAGGTAAGGCTTCAAAAAAAGAGGGATCTGCTGTTTCAGGGACAGGGATTAAAACATTCTCATACAAACTGTCGCAATATTCAGGCCAGAAATATTGCTGTTTAGAATCGTCGTCAGCATGTGGTGAAGAATAGGAAAGAGACAGACAAAATGGGCGATTCTTATTTGATTTTATGAAATCTATTGCAGAATTAGTATTAATATCATCCACATGAATTAATTTTCCGTCTAACTCTTTAAAATATGGAAACCCTGTAAGTTTTTTCCAGCAGAACATTGAATCAATAATTCCCTGGTTCACTTTTACACCAAACTTGCCGATAAAACCTGTCTGATACCCGGCTTTTCGCAGAAGATATGGATAACTTTCGTACATATATTGATTATTCAATGGGGGTTTCCCGAATGTATAATCATGTGTCCGCTCGTACAAGCCGGTAAATAAGGATGCCCGGCTGGCTGCAGATATTGGTGTAGTAACGAAGGCATTCTGAAAGTACAACCCTTCCCTGGCCAGTTGATCCATATTTGGCGTTTTGATCACCGGATTTCCCGCAAAACCCAATGCATCATACCTTTGATCATCAGTTAGGATGAAAAGTATATTCGGTTGCTTTTCATTGCTGATTTTTTTACATCCAGGTAAAGATCCTGCAAAAATCATTAATACTATTTTAAATCTATTCATGGTTTAGGTTATTTTGTATACTGTATAATTTTTTAACATGTTGTTCAATTAAAGCCAATGATGTTAATAATCAAATCAGTTAAAATTATCCCCTGTATGCAGGCAGAAAGAACCATAAAAATGTAATAAAAAGCAATAATGTGAATTAATAATCTGCATAACAGTTTATTACAATTACTACTTATTATATAAATCGATATATTTTTTATCCAGTTCAGGTGAATCTTTATATTTTTTCCTTATCTCATTTAACTCCTTATGTAGCCGGGTCACAATTTTGGCATAAGCAGGATCATTATATACATTATTCATTTCCTGTGGATCTTTTTTCCTGTCATATAGCTCCCATTCGTCCACATCGTAATAGAAATGAATCAGTTTATAATCCCTGGTTACTATACCATAATGTCTCTTGACCATGTGTTCTCCGTCGGGATATTCATAGTAATGATAATAAACAGCCTTACGGTTCCATTTTGAAAATTCACCTTTCAGTAATGGAATAAGACTTTTGCCCTGCATATCATCAGGTGCTTTTATCTGTGCAGCTTCCAGAAAAGTTTGTGCAAAATCGAGGTTTTGTACCATCTCGTCACAGGTTATACCAGGAGTTATGACATTAGGCCATCTAATCAGCAAAGGTGTTTTGAACGATTCCTCATATATAAAACGCTTATCGAACCATCCGTGTTCTCCAAGGTAAAAACCCTGGTCTGATGTATATACTACTATAGTGTTCTTTGCCAATCCGCTTTCATCGAGGAAATTTAACAATCTTCCCACATTGTAATCGACCGATGCGATACATGCGAGGTAATCCTGTATATAGCGTTGATATTTCCATTTCATTTTTTCCTCCTTACTCATGGAAGGCCATTTTCTTTTGAATTCACTCGAAATAGAATCCAGGATTGGCTGATAAATGGATTTTTGGGACTGATTCATCCGGGAATAATCACTATTTTCAAAAAACTTTATGTTTCTTGGATCGTCATCTTTTATTCCTGCCGCTTTAATAGCTTCAGGCAGGACTTTGTTGTCATAGCTGAGCATCAGATCCATGATACTCATTTTGGCTGTTCTTGCTGCGGTGCCTCTGTTAGTATAGTCATCAAACAATGTAGCTGGTTCAGGAAAGGATTTCTTCGAGAATTGTTTAAACTTTTCAGGGTCTGGCCACCATGGTCTGTGCGGCGCCTTATGCAAACACATTAATAAAAAAGGTTTTTCAGGGTTTCTTTTCTTTTTCAGCCAGTCAATGGTTAAATCAGTAATGATATCGGTAACATAGCCTGTTATGGTGGTATCACCTTCTGGCCTGATAAACCTTGGATTGATATAACTGCCCTGCCCAGGTAAAATTGAAAACTCATCCACTCCCTTGGGATTATTTCCAAAATGCAGTTTCCCAAATATGGCTGTCTGGTAACCTGCTTTCTGAAACAGCTGGGGAAATGTTATCTGAGTTGTGTCAAAAGGCATGCCATTATCAATCTTACCATGGATATGGGCATGTTTTCCTGTTAAAATTGTCGCTCTCGAAGGAGCAGAAATCGAATTTGTCACACAGGCATTGGTAAACAAAATACCTTCTTTGGCGATGCGGTCGATATTAGGTGTCTGTATTAAATGATCCGTATAAGCACTTATTGCCTGATAAGCATGATCATCCGACATAATGAACAAGATATTCGGTTTTTCATGAGGTGCTCTGGTTACTGTTTGACAGGAAACCAACACTATACTCTGAATGGATAATCCTATCAGAATATTTTTTTTGATTTTTTCCTCCATCTTATTACTAATTTTATTTTTGTATTGAAATTCAATATATTGCTTTCTTCCCATCTTTTAAGAAAAGTTAAACATTAATCATCAAAGATAATATTAAAAAAACTTAAATTTTACCGTAATCTGAATTACATTGAACTTTAGCATTAAAAGAATTATGTATTATGGTTTAAAATAATATTAATTCCTTCTTAAGGTAAGGTTTTGGATAGCAGGTTAAATAAGCAACAGCCTTAAATTTTTTTTCTCCACCCTTCATTCCCAACACTATTATATCGATTTTTTTCCCTTCCATATCCTTAGTTAAGGGAATATAATAAGTATAATGTGAGCTTGCCTTTACAACCGGATACTCCCATGCATTACAAGGATATGAAGGGCTACGGTCAGGAGCGCCAACTGGTTTACCATCTACCCGAACAGATGCATATGCTCCTTCTATCCCATGTTCTCCTTCGAGTGCAACTGCCAGATATGTGCCCGGGTGTATTTCATTTATAGTAGTTGAAGTTGACCATGCTGCTTCAGCCTTAAAACGAGAATAATGACTGAAAAGATTTGATCCAGACCATTTTTCCCTGTTCAATTCCTTACCTTTATAATAACCTCTGATTTCCTTAATTTTATTTGGCGTACCTGAAAACCTTACGTATCTGACTGGAATATCCGGATTTAGCTGAATTTTCATTTCTGGCCGTGCCAGAGTGCGCACCGGTTTCCAGTTTTTCAAATCTGTAGAAATTTCCAGAAATACTGCTTCTTCAGATTTCCAAGGCTGAAGAGCATGCTCATCACCTGTTTGGATAACTAATTCATCAATATAGATGCTTTCTCCAAAATCAATTCTCAGTGCGCCCCTATTGATTAAAGGATTCGAATATCTTCTTTCATCAACATAAAACGATGTCTTCTCATCTCCATCAAACATATACCTGTCCCAAAGTCCCCTTGCTGAAAATAAAGGTTGATTAATAAAGGCTTCCCTTGCTGCTTTAACAGCAGGAATACCGGACGGCCCTGACCTTTCGAGTGATCTTATTTCCAGCGCATTATTGTCTGCAGCAAAAACTGTTGATTCATAAAGTGCTTCAGCATCTGAAGGTACTTCGCAGGGGCTAAGCTCACCTATCTTTCTGCTGAATTCTTCTGATAACTTTTCGCCGGGAAAATCAATCCTGATTTTTTCTCCCTTAATGAGTTTACTATTAAAAATACCATCTATGGAAGCTTTATTGAATTTTATATGATTTAGTTCCAAATTTATCCATTTACTTTCACCAGGGAACCCTAAAAGATTAATTACCTTGGGTTTATTTATTACATCCCGGATAATTTCATAGTCACAACCATAAATTCCTAATCCAGCCTGTCCAACTGGACAAACTAATATCAGAGAAGAACGGAAAGGCTCTATTTCTATCTGGACAGATTCTCCGTAATTAAGCTTTCCAATGACAGATTCGACAGGATGTAGCATTCTAACCTCATATTTCTGGTTTTTACCAATAATTCCTATTTCTTCATTTATTGTCAGGTTCACATATTTCTTATCCCATTTCAGGTTTCTTAAAGTAATGAGCCTTGTATCCTTATTTCCCCTTGATACTGCTTTAGGACCATAAATTTCTTCAGGTAATATAATTCCTTCGACCATGATATTTCTGTATTTTCTGGCCAGGTTAATAATCCTTGCCAGTTTTGGATATTCATCATCTCTCAAAAACCATGGATTACCATATAATTGCGGAGAAAGGAGAAGATTACGGTTAAATGTTTGAAGAATTAAATCATCTTCCCAGTAGTCAAGGCAGGAGGATAAACAAACACCATGATCTTCAGTCAATCTAATTAATCCCGGCACAACATCTCTTGAAATTGCTGAAGCCCGGTGATGTGGTGCAGTTATCTTCCAGTTTGGCATATGCACGTCAATATAGGTCTCAACTCCTCCCCATAAGGATGTAGTCACATGTTTTTTTGCTTCTTCATTAAGGTTTAACCTGTGATTAAGTAATATCAAATCAGGGGAATATTTTCTGCATTCAGTCATCATTCTGATAAAAGCATCTTGTTTTTCATCCCTTAACTGACCAACCACTGCATCAAATTTCAACAATCTTAATTCATAGTCTTTACATAGTCCGACTATCATATCTATTCGTTTCTGTTCTTCTTCAGGAGTATCCCCGAAGCCATCAGGACCGCCCCATATTCCTAAACGGGTACCCATTCCCTTGGCTTTTTGATAGATAATATCAAATCCATTCGGGAACTGAGCCTTAAACTCATCAGATTCAATACTTCCGTACCAGCTGGCTTTATCAATAGCACCAGCACTAATAACATATATATCCAGAATCACTCCATATTCGTCATGCAACCATTTAAAAAAATCCAGGTTAATCAAAGTTTGAGCCTCTGTACTTCCTTCATTAGTATTATTGAGCCAGGAAGAATAATACGACAGAGAAGGGGTTTTTTCATCTGCCCCCGGATATACCTGAAAATTTTTCTGGGCTGATAAACTCAGAGCAAACAGGCTAATCGTGAAAAAAAATATATATTTCATTTTCGGTAAATTAATTATTCATTATTTTGTTATACATCTGAAATATTTGCACCCTAACCAACTGAAAGGTTTTCAATAACAAGATTTTCTTGCTGAAATCTTCCTTTAATTTATTTCGATAAATAATACTCCTCCTTATCTATTCATTTTTGCCCGATCTGTAATCCGGATTTGGTTCTGTTGGGACAGGTGCATTTATATCCTGCATCCATTCTAAAAGATCTTTCAAAAGTTTATCCCGCTTTCTGGTTTTTATTTTGCAAAGGTTTCTGGACTCTTCAGGATCTTTTTTAAGGTTATATAACTCAACAGAGTTGTTTGAGGTTATTTTATCCTTTCCTCCATCCAGAATCCACTCTTCGTGAAACAATAATAATTTCCAGTTTCCCTTTCTGATTACACTTACCGGGCGGCTTCTGAAAACAGGGTCGCGAGCATCAAACATAAGGCCCTCATAAGCTTCCAGATAGGCCGGAAAATGCCAGAAAACAGCATCCCTTTTTATTGAATTCTTCCCCTTTAAAAGAGGAACAATACTTTTACCATCCAATTGATAATTTTCCGGATATTTTGCTCCTGCCAAATCAAGAAATGTAGGATAGAAATCTATACCTATAACCGGGATGTTACATGTTGTTCCTCCTTTAACCGTTCCCGGCCAATAAACAAACATTGGTTCACGAATCCCTCCCTCATAAAACATTCCTTTCCCTCCGCGCAATGGCTTCTGGCATGTATACGTCCCATGTCCTCCATTGTCAGAGAAAAAAATCAGAATCGTATTTTCACTCAGGCCCAGTTCCTCGAGTGTTTGATTTATTCTTCCAACACTTTCATCAACACTCTTAATCATTGCTGCATAGGTTGGATTTTTATGACATCCATCAGGGTCCTTTTTTTCATACCTGGCAATCAGGTTATCCTTCGCCTGGATAGGTGTATGAACAGCATGATGTGACAAGTAAAGAAAAAATGGATTGGTTTTATTCTCCCTGATAAAATGTATGGCTTCATCTGTAAGCCTATCGGCTAAATACTCCCCGGCGTCATTAAAATGCCCTCCGTCATATCCCATTTCATACCTGTCCAAACCCACATCAAAACCTTGTTTTTCAGGTGTATATCCACTGTCCCATTTCCCGATAGCAGCACTTACATAGCCTGAAGACTTAAGTGCTTCAGCTATGGTTATTTTATCGAGTGACATTGGCAATGAGTTCTTAATGGGGATTAACCTGCGATCTTCGGATTTACCCCTGTCTGATTTTCCAACTGTATAGACTCCGTGACGGGGAGAATATTGGCCACTTAACAAACAGGCGCGTGAAGGAGAAGAATTTGCTGCATTTGCATAAGCCTGAGTAAATATCATACCCTGTTTTGCTAACCTGTCAATATTGGGTGTTTCATAATAAGTCGATCCCATATAACCAACATCTTTCCACCCGAGATCATCAATAATAATAAATACTATGTTTGGTTTTTTCTGTTCATTATTAATTCCGAAACCTGGATGATAAATAATTGACAATGCTATAAGTGTAAATTGTGATTTCTTTATTGTCATACTGACTTATTTTTGGAGATTCTTCAAAAATATAAGCTTTTTGAGTAAGCCCAATTAATTATTACAATTTAATAAATTTTTTTATGTTTTTTTAACAAATTGCAAATATAATTATTAAACTCCCTTAACCCTTTCCCGTAGCAAAAAATTAAGATTCCATCCTTTTGATTTTAAATGTATGATAAAACAACATGTTAAAGAAATTAAATCCGGATTTGCATAACATGTGCGTTTCATGGCAGAAAATCCATGTTTATGATGATATTAAATTTAATATTTTGTTTCGGATACTTAGTTTAATATTTCATCAATCCGGCTTCTTTAAGCACTGTAAAATAGTTTAGTATGTCCTGAAGTGGTGACTCCCTCTCGAACTGTGCATCAACCATTTTCTTAATCAGGAGCAGGTTTCTTTTTCCGTCAGCAAGCCCTGCAGTTTCGCTTAAATTCACAATTCTCCTGTATGGATATTTTAAAAGAAACTCGGAAGGCAGGGCTGAAATATATTTGCGGTCGCCTCCATATCCCATTTCAAGAGCTTTTTCAGTAGGCACAGGAACAATTTTTATGGCTGTTTTTTCAAATTCATCAGGAATCAGTTTGACCTCCTCAATCTGATATTCCTTTGCTTTTAAAGCCATCAGGTCGTTTAGTGCCGACAAATGATTCTGAAGCAGATTGTCTATACTCTGTTTACGGTGATCAATCATATTAATGACAGTGGGTTCCTGAGATAACTGTTTTACTTTATCCATGGCCGTCTTCTCAGCCAGTGCCACTCCTTCGAGGTTATAATAGGCCCGTTTATATATTCCTGCCAGTTCTGAACCTGATGATTTACTTACCATATCGGCCGATTTAGCCATTTGTATTCCAAGGCGTACACCGGCTCCGGCATGCATTTCCGAAAGTATTCTTATTGCCATTTTATCATCTGCAGAGGCAATTGTGAAAGCCCCGGCCGCTGCAATAAATATTGCACGGCGTAACTGTGTGGGATCACATTTGTCAGGATTGTCTTCTGATGAATGATAAAAATTATCAGGCCATGTAATCAGCTTTATGCCCGGAACATTAATACTCCAGTCATTAAAAACAGCATTATCCGATGAGCCGTGAAGTGATAAAATCCTGTAGTAAAACGGGTCATCAGTTCCTGTCGGAGCAACAATTCTCTTTGAAAAGCCCCGTCTGCCAAGCTCATCAGTAATTCCTTCAACATTTGTTTCACCAACATACCTGAAAAAACTTTCAAAAACATCATTTACATAATGGGCAGTTGAGAAGCCAGACCTGTGAAGGCAGAAGAAGCTTTTATTTTCACGAAGGTTTAACCCCACCATGTCGAGGTTGATATTACATAATGCTTTCTTAACCTTTTGAAGGTGAAGGTTAACCCATGGGATTGTTCCGCTGAACTCCGGTACCCAGAGAAATCTTATTGTCCTTACGGGCTGGTTTAATTTACCGTTTTTTATCAAATCATTAAGCACGTGTGCAACTTCAAGAATAACGGCAGATCCTGACATATTATCGTTAGCTCCCATTTTAACATATCCTTCAAACAGATGTGCGGTGAAAATTATTTCTCCTGCTGTGGTGTCGGTACCCTGAATAACACATTGAGGCAACTGCAGGTCGAGTTGTTCGTTCCTGCTGTCAACTTTCACCCTCACTATGATTTTCTCTCCTCTCATGAGCCTGTCTCTCAGTATTATGCCTTCGCGCGGAGGAAGCATAAATGCAAAGCCTCTCTCTTCTATACTGGTATTTGGTATTTGCAGCGGATCAACCAGCGGGCGAGGTGAATAAAATGAAATAGTGCCTGCCGCCCCGGCATTCAGAGCCATTGAATGAACCGTAAAGGGACTGGCAGATGTGACAACAATTTTTCCTTTGAGGTTATTGCGGTTTTTTTCAAAGAATGTAACTGAACCGTCGCCGATCCATATAAGCTCTGCCTTCAGATCGGCCGGCTGGCTACCTTCAACAAGCATCTCGGGTACTTCATTAAAATCAGCGATTTTCTGCAATCCCGGACTAACCTCCCACATAATACCCTGTAATCCCCGCCATGTAGTTGTCTTCCCAACCCTCTCAACAGAATAGCGTAGCCCGTATTCTTTAAGTTTACCGATAACATAATCAGTTTCCCGGAGGTTTTCTGAAAATTCATAATCGTATCTTGGCCGGGTATAAGGGGCAAGTTCAACAATATGCCTCCATGCCAGCTCGCCGGATGATGCTCCCACAATTTCTTCAATAATGCCCCCGGGAAGTAATGTGTACTGATAATTTGCCGGATACTGGGCTGAAAGAGTATCCGGGAAAAATGCATACAGAAGACTAAACAGAAACACACACGTTTTATTACCTTTTTTCATTGAAATATAATTCATTTTACATAAAATTAGAAGAAAAAATTATCCAATTAAAATAATAAACAAAATTCAATAATCAGCCATTAAAACACGGATAAATTATCAGGACAATCCGGATAAAAACAATAATCAAACGAAATTTTTAAACCGGCGACACTCTTTCCCTTAAAATTTTAATGCCTCTCAAGGGAAAGTACACCATAATGGCCGGTATTGATTATCTGCGGTTTATTCCTTTGAAGTAAAAGTCAGCGACTTGCTTCGTAAAGGTCAGTAACTGTTCCGTATCGCCAGCTGCGTAAAAAGATTTTGATTATGGCAAATGCCTGACCGAGAATGTAAAGCAAAAAAATTCCTCCCGAACCGGCAGGTCTGGCATAAAGTATCAATCTTATTGCTATAAGTGTGAACAAAAGTTGTATCGCGAGTACCGGAACAACAGATAAATATGATCTTAAAAGATTTTTAAAAAGCAGCGAAAATCCCTTTACTATTGCCCTTAAACCATTTTTTTCTCCCGATGAAACCTGCCATATCCTCGAATAATCGGCAATAAGTATAACCAGTGGCCATAAAACAAGTAACAGAATGGCGGAAATTTTTGCTGTCATGGTAAATACGAAATCTGATTTTGAGCTTAAGGCAATAAGTGAGGGTATTCCTATTATTATGCCTGACAGGAAAAACAAAATAAAGAAAACAATAACTGAAATAATCAGAAATGACCAGAAGTTTGCTCCGGCACTTCCTAAAAAATCTGCAGCTTTTCTCCTCATGCCGTCTTCCCGCAGAGTGTTAAAAAGTCCGCCGGCAAAAAATATATTGAGAATTACTCCGGCAAACAGCACAAGAAATAAACCCGAAAAAAAGAAAGATAGTATTGTTTTCAGGTCGAATCCGCTGTTTGACAAAACATCAAGGAAATAACCTTCGGTAAGTCTTTCTCTGATCATGCTTGAGCCAAGTGAAATATTTACAGCTGATTTTAGCGGGAAAGTCAGCAGGGTAACCAGAAGGAGGTTCCAAATCCATATTACAAAAATCCATTTCCAGCATCTAATTGAACGAACAAGGCCTGACAGCAGATGTAATAATATTTTCATGTGGCAGTAAGTTATATGGAAATGAAATCAATAAATAACAAAATCAATACAGCAATTTTCCGAAAAATAAGTCTGATTGGTTTTCTGTCGGGTTTAACAGCCATGGAATTGTTGATATAGTTAATATCCATCGGGTTTTTAAATTCCGGGTCAATTTTAACCCATTCGATTTTTCGTGTACCTGTATATGAAAAATCCTTAACCCTTGTTAATCCGTCCCAGAATTCTGTGAGTTCAGTGCTGTCATCAAAATGAATAAGGATATCTACGGGCAGGGTTAGTTCTCCGTCGCGCTGCAGCTGGACTGTTGACATGTACAGAGTGTCGTCATCTGTCTTTTCTTTTATTATCCCGACAGAATTGTCAGCAAACACTGCACCTTCAAAGTTTCTGATTTTCCGGTTAATTATATTGGCTACCTTATAATCGCATATTCCTGTTCCATAGAGTGTCTGGCTGAAGAACCAGTTCAGACCTTCGCCGTATCTGCCGCCGTATATTACGGGGACTGTTTTATTGAATACATCAACAAAATCTTTTCCTGACGGGTGTTTGAAAGCCCATTGTCTGTAGTATTCTCTGAAAGCTTCATTCATTTTTTCTTCACCGATAATTCCCGTGAGTGTATGAAGCCAGGCAGCGGTTTTCTGGTACGATAACATTCCGTATGTTCCATGGGGATAATCCCATGAATAGTGATCGTTGCTTGCGGCCTGCCTTGAAGGGGACATTATATAAGTCATTCTTGCAGTTGAGCGGTCGGACACTTTGAAAAGAGGGTGATTAATCATGCCTGCGCCGTTACCGTAATAATGATCCATAATCCTTTCTTCCCAGTATGTGTTTACGCCTTCATCGAGCCATGGTTCCTCAAACTCGTTGCTTGCCAGTATGCCCATAAAATATGCATGTCCGAATTCATGCACCGTAACCATTTCAGGCATGAGTATATAATCGGGCAATCCGTATGCCGACATGGTTGTAAATAGTGTAGTATATTCCATGCCTCCGGCACCTGAGCCAATTGAAGGCGGGTCAACAAAAGTCAGGTGAGGCCACGGGAAAAGTCCGACATTTGTTGTGAGGTATTCAAGTGCATACTTTACTGCGGTAAGGTGCCTCTGAGCCTGATTTTTTCTTTCAGGGGGAGCAAGAAAAGTAATGTCCACATGATTCCATTTGTCTTTATAAACCGCATATCCCGGCCATGCCGTCCATGCGAAATCCACGATGTCCTCAGCTCTTGTAACTAAAGTCTTAGTACCATCACCGTTCATTTTTTCACTCAATGTCATTCCGCCTGTACCTACAACATAATTTTCAGGGACAGTAAGAGTAACATCATAAACACTGTGGTTTGAATAGAATTCTGAATTTCCGTGGAACTGGTGGCAATTCCATCCTCCTTTTACAGCGTACCTCATTCCGGCAGGTTCATATACGCCGAATTTCGGGAACCACTGGGCTACAAAGTAAAAATCGCCCGAATAGCCTGTACGCCTGATATTTGATGGCAGTTTTGATTCAAATTCTGTGTTTATAAAAACTGTATCGCCTGGAGAAGCGGATTCCGGAAGCATTATCTGCAGAACAGTTCTGTCATCGGGATTGCCGTCATCAGGACTTATATACCTCATTAAAGGGCCAAGGTTATTACCATTTTTGTCAGAAATATTAATTATTCTGATCCATCCTAAATTTTCCCGTGTGCTGCCAGGGGATCCTCCCGACTCTTTATAAAATGTGGTTTTGTTGTTGCTGAAAGCGTTCAGGTACATATGGAGCCATACATCCCTGACATAATCCTTTGAATTGTTGACCCAGAAGGCTTCCATTTTCCCTTTTGCCGTTTTTTCACCGGTATCGAGGAAAGCATCTATTTTATAACCCGTAAGCCGCTGGCTTAATGGCCGGGGAACAACTATCTGTGCAATACAATATGAAAAGAGTGTAAAAAACAGGAATAGAGATGAGCAAGCTCTTTTCCCCGGGATATAATCCCTGCCCGGCATCATTGTTTAACTCTGGTTGCTGTTAAAGGTATATCGCCATCAGTAGAGTAAGCCATTCCGGTAAGTTTTGTTTCATTCTCCATTTTAATTTTAATAGGAACGTCTGTTCCTTCAACATAAAGATTCAGGTAGATGGAGTCGTTTTTAATTGTGACTTTTTCAAGTGGTATTTTATAATCACTTCCTGTGAAAGAAACAAAAGCAGTGTATTTGCCTTCTGCTTTGACAAATTCCATAACACCCGTTTTGTATTCTTCGGGGGCATAAGGAGCATCGAACTGCCATTTACCTGCAGGTTCATATTTAACTTTCTGGTTCTGTGCCAGAACTGAAAAAACGAAAACACTAAAAACAGCAATTGTCACAATCAATTTTTTCATAAGAGAATGTTTTAATTATTAATCTCTGTAAAAATAAAAAATAAATCTATTTTAACAGCCACCTGCTGCTTTTTTCTTTTTAGCCACAGGTTGAACTGCAGGTTTGACCAAAGGCAGTGAAGTTTTGGTGTTTGTTGTCTCAATCTGGGCACCTCCTCCAAGTGCCATGCCGGCGCCTTTTCTTAAGTCATACTTCAGGAACTCTTCATCAGGGCTTGTTGAAGATGGTTTCTGAGGGTTAAGTATAACTTCGAACCAGTAATTAAGACCTCCTTCAAGGACAAAATTATTTGTATAGCCAAGCTGTCTTGTTATCATCCATGCCTCATCGGCAAGAAGTGAACCGTTGGAATAGAAGACATTCATTTTGACATCCTGGTTCAGAATACCGGAATATTCATCCGAAAGCAAATCAGGTAAAGGTATATTTATTGCTCCCGGAAGGCTGTATTTTTCAAATTCCTCGGGGCTTCTTACATCAATCAGCCTTAAGGAAACATCCTTTTTTAAAATCATATCTGCAACATTTTCAGGGGAAACAAACTGTGAACGTCCGGCAACTTCTGTAAGAAGTTCATTTGCAGTAAGCTTAAAAGGTTTTATCTTGCTTTCAGGCACTGCTGCTATAACCAGTGCCAGAGGAACAATTACAAGTGTAAGAATTACTCTTGGTTTCATGGTCTTTTATTTTTTTTATTAATATTCTTCGCGAGGGAATTTCTTTTCAGCCAGTTCAGCAACCCAGAACATTGCAAGAGCTATTATTACCATTAGCAGGGCAAAGAATCCGTCGGAAAGGTGAAGTGCTGTGCTTATCTTTGGTTCACCTTTATAGCCTGCCATATAGAGTTCGTCCCATAAATTGTATCCAAGGGCAAAGATAATTACCCCAAGAAACAGTCCTATTATAAAAATCATTGCGTCAATTTTGCCTATTGAAGCTCCACAGAAGCTTGTACCCGGGCAATAGCCTCCCAGGATGAATCCTACCCCCATTATTACACCTCCTGCAATTGCAGAAGGAAGGTATAAAGGGTTCACATATACCATGCTCAGGTCTATCCATCCGAAAAGGCTGAACAGAAGGAGTCCCAGCATTGCAGTTATTGCACCTGTAAAGAACACTTTCAGCACAACCATATCGTAGCCATAAAATACTCCGGCCAGTTTCCGGCTCGAAGAGAAACCAGAGCTTTCAAGTACAAAGCCGAATCCGATTCCGATAATAAACGCCAGAAAAAGATTTGTGTTCTCTGATATTATTTCATTTACTGCTAATGGTCCCATATTATTGATATTGTTTTATTTACAAAAAACAGATTTCATATTTAAATCCAGTTTTTACGGAAAAAGTAAGCTAGTACGTAGCCGGTTCCGAAAATGGCCATCATAGTTACAAAGCCGCCGAGAGAGAGTACAGCCATACCGCTTAGTGCTGCTCCGCTCGTACAACCTCTGCCGAGTTGTGAACCAAAGCCAAAAAATATTCCACCGAGCAATGCTAAAATCAGTCTCTTCCGGGAAGTAATCTTAGGCGAATGTTCAATTTTGAGTTTCAGCCTGCCTGCAATGGCTCCGGATAGGAATCCTCCCACTATAACTCCAGCCATCTGAAAAACCAGCCATGTTTTCATCGGATTGCCATGGTGCGTTTGTTTGAATTCCTTAACAAAGTCTGATTTTTCCTCAGCCGACGGTGCTATGACAGTCGTTGCTGAGACTACCACACTTTTAATAGCTCCGCTTGCTCCGAGTCCTCTGCCAGCCACAAAATTGGCTGCAAGCAAAACAAGTCCGAGTAAAACACCTCCCATGTAAGGATTAAGGTATTTTGTTCCAGCAGTTTTTTTAATCTCTTTCTCTTCCATATTATGAATTGATTTATCTGATTTTTCAATATAGCCAGCGACTCATCTGACCGGCATAAACGATAATAAAACGTAGCATAAGGCTTCCGAACAATACAAGCAATGACGGAATTACTGAAGGTATATGAAAGCGCCGCAATTCCATTATCTCAAGCAAAGCAGGAATAATCATCCCGAGAATCACTGCGAAAATCCAGAACTGGGCAGTATATTCTCCTCCAAGAAACATTCTGGCGGCCTCAATCTGTACCTGTGTGCTTGCCAGAAAACCCATAAACATATGGACAATGAGAAACAATTCCACAGCTATAATTACCAGGTCAATTTTTAAGAAATATTCTCTCTCCTCAGAATTATTTGACATCAGAATAATTGTTGCTGCTCCGGCAGAAAGCCCTGAGGCAAGGAAGAGTGGGCCCAGTATTGATGTGTTCCATAAAGGTCTGGCATTGAATGCCGAAAGTAAAATCCCGGTGTAAACACCAAGTATTAGAGCGTAGAGCAGAATTACCCATGCAAGTATTTTCTTATAGCGGTTGAAGAAACCTTCAAGCCATATCAGCCATTTATATTTCCAGTTCCACGAGGGAATAACATCTCTGATATGTAATGCCGACCAGATAAATGAAGCAGGGGTAATGACCATCAGGGTCCATGCACCCCACGACATTGGCGACTGCAGTTTGATGTTGGTATACAGTTGCCAGAAGTAAAGTTTATGACGCAGGTCAATGAAGAGGGCAATAAGCCCTATTACAAGAAGCAACGGAGTAAGTAGGGGAGCTATCCTAACAGTGACCCTGTATTCATCTTCTTTGCCTCTCAGGTAATACAATGCAGCAAAGAAAAGTATTCCTGCAGCCATCCCGCCAAGAAACAGGTAAAGAGGAATCGGCCAGTGCCATATATTCAGGTGCGGATCCACAAGTGGATTCATTCTTCCGCTCACTATAACTTCTTCTTTCATGTTCTGACAGGTTTACAGGTTAAATAAGAAAATACAACTGCGGTTCTGTACCGGCTTCAGGTATAAGCCTTTTCCATTTCCTTTTTTTCATTATAACCGATATTTCGCTGTTAGGATCGTCGAGGTTTCCGAAGTATAGGCATTTGGTAGGGCATACTTCAACGCAGGCCGGTTTCATTCCCTTAACAATTCTGTGGTTACAGAAAGTGCATTTATCAACATATCCGTCGGGATGAGGGAAGCGTGCGTCATAAGGGCACGAGGCGATGCATGCACCACATCCAATACACTCTGATGGCTTAACCAGAACAATACCTCCTTTAATGATATGGCTGGCGCCTGTGGGGCAGCATCTTACACAGGGAGCATTGGAACAGTGGTTACATCTTTCAGAACGTATTTCCATTTCAAGCTGAGGGTAAATACCATCGGTCACCTCAACTACCCAGTCGCGGCAGAACCCAATTGGTACATTGTTTTCGGTCTGGCAGGCCACCACACAGTCGCTGCAGCCGACACATTTTCTGGTATCAACAGCCATGGCATACCTCATGATGCAAGGCCCTCCCCTGCCCTTTCAGTAAGAAATGTGACAAAATTGCCTCTCATACCGGTACCGCCCATAAGAGGGTCGGTATGTACCTTTGTAATAAGGCGGGTATCACTTGCACCCCTCCCGTAAGCGAGTGTAAGCTTCCTGTTGGTCTGACCGAAACCGTGAACCATATAAACCGAATCCCATCTTATTCTTTCAGTCACTCTTACCTTAACAGGAAAGTCCGAAACAACACCGTCCTGATTCTTAAGCCATATATACTGATCATTCTTCAATCCCCATTCTTTTGCAACTTTGGGATTGATCCATACACTGTTTTCATCCATGAGATCAGTGAGATAAGAATTATTGATTGTACGGCTGAATGTATGCATAGGAGCTCTACCATAAATAAGCCTGTAAAATCCTTCAGGCGGTTCCTCGTGAGGTGCATAAACAGGCATAGGATCAAAACCTGCTTCTTCAAAATATTTTGAATAAAGTTCAATTTTACCTGAATCGGTACTGAACATAAAATCTTCATCATCGGCAAGGTATAGGTCATCAGCCTCTCTTTCGAAATTCTTAACTCCAATCTTCTTCATTTCCTCAAGAGAGGAACCAATCTGCTTTAGCTGCCAGTCAATAAGGTCTTCCTGCTTTTCAAACGGAAAATATTTTTCCAATCCGAGCTTAACGGCAAGCTGTCGTGCAATCCAGTATCCCGGTTTAGTATCGTACATTGGTTCAATTGCCGGCATTCTGAGTGCAAGGGCAGGTTTTCTGTGCGGACTTGTGCGGAGGTTATCATAGCGCTCAAGGTATGTACATTCAGGAAGTATCACATCGGCCCATCCCGTGATATCCATAGGCATAGTGTCTACAGCCACCATAAAATCGAGGTTGCTGATGGCTTTAATTGTGTTTGCTATATCGGGTACCGATGCAAGAAGGTTAGTTGCATTAACAAACCATCCTTTTATCCGGAATGCGGGGTTGTTTTCGGGTATTGAAGCATCGATAAGAGCGTTTGAGACTGCTGTTGAAGCAACCGGGTATTTACCGGGGAATGCATCCTGCCATGACCTTTCCGGATCGGGGAAAGGTGGCACCGGCGGTGATGGCAGTTCAAAACGTGATGGTCTGAAGAATCCGCCACGGCGGCCCCACGAACCCAGCAGCGCGTTAAGTATTGCTATTGCCCTTGAACGCTGGGTATCATCTCCATACCATGTGACATGCCGGCCCGGATGTACAATCACTGCAGGTGATGCATTGGCCATCTCTTTGGCTGTCATCTTTATAAGTGCCGGCTCAATAGTAGTAATACCGTAAGCCCATTCAGGTGTGAAATTCTTCACATGTTCCTTAAGCCTGTCAAAACCAGTACAGTATTTTTCAACATATTTCCTGTCGTAATAATCATTATAGATAATTTCATGAATCCATGCAAGAAGAAGAGCCATGTCTGTAGCCGGTTTTATCGGCAGCCAGTATTTTGATTTACCTGCGGCAATCGAGAACCTCGGATCAACCGTAATTATAACTGCACCTTTATCAATTGCATCTGACATCTCCTGCACCTGTCCGTTGTGCATATTTTCTCCGATGTGCGAACCAATAAGAACCAAGCAACGTGTATCCCTGATATCGGTTATTTCGGGAGAATATACTTCCTCGCCAAATGTTGCAAGAAATGCTTCATCTCGAGGACCGCGGCATTGCGCATAAGATGGCTCGGCAATATTGTTGCTTCCCAGTCCCCTGAAAAGAGTGGTAAAATAACTGCTACCCGATCCGTGTGTAAAAAGAGCCATGGATTGAGGTCCATACTTCGATATCAGCTCTCTCACTCTGGCAGCAGTATAATCAATAGCTTCATCCCATGATGCTTCCCTGAAAACCTGCTTCCTTCTTTCTTTGGTGCGGATCAGTGGCTTCCTCAGGCGGTCGCTGTCATAAACCATCCCAACCCCACCGGTACCTCTCGGACATAACCTTCCGTTACAATGCTGATCATCATGATTACCGACAATCTTCCAGATTCTTCCATCAGAAGTTTTATATACCCAGCCTGCACATTTCCAGAAACATATTTCGCAATAGGTTGGAGTCCTTAAGTAATCAACTGCAAGTCCGCCAGAATCATGGGCAACATGTGATGAAAAATTTTTTAATAGTCCGTAAGCACCTGTTCCTGCAGCAACTGCTCCGGCCCCAAGCAATGAAATACGGATAAACTCCCTTCGGTTTGTCATAAATAACTGATTTATGAGTCTGTAAGATTAATTAAAAAAAATTCATTTTTTTCAAAAAATGATAAATATCTGTAAAAATTTGTATCCGGAAATAAGCTTTCACTCTGAAAGAATATTATATTTTTAAACATACTTAAATGTTTCCGGTAAATGATATATCCTAAATTATCAACAGTTTAAAACCTAACAGATTCTGAAGTTTCTGCCCGGGCCGGAAAAGATTTAAAGCAACCGGCCATACTTTTATAAGATACTGGTCCTGAATTCCTTTTAAAACTGCTATCAGTTCATTAAGTTCAGGCGGATTGTCAGGGTTTCCGTATTTGTATTCCAGAGCAATGATTATCTGGGTAATATCATTATACTTGCCAAGATTCTGAGCAAGATTATCAAGCTTTTTCTCTATGTTTTTAATAATCTGAGGATTAAGCGGACGGAAAAAATAGAGCTGGTACAGGAAATCCTTGGTTCTCTTTCTTAATGTATGAAGCTTTACCGGTTTAGGATTATTCCGGCAGTAGAGGTATAATTCAGAAAGGTTTATATAAGTTTTATCAAGTTCCTGTAAAAGGTGTCCGGTCTCAAGCGATTTTAAATTATAAAACCTTATCCGGTATGATGATTTTCTGAGAATTTTTTCAAGTTCTGATATCTTCTTTTTTATCATACTACCGTTTTCTGCAGGCAATTCAGACTTTCTCATTATTTCTTCCAGCCGGGGATTTCCTGCAAGCCTGTTAAAAAGTTCCCTGTTTGATTTTCTGACAGCTTTTAATGTTTTCCTCTGCACAGAGGTTTCTCTCCACGATGCAAGTATCCGGCCTGCATCCCTGAAGGTGTTATATTCCCTTTTGTAGAAATCAGGTTCCACCTGTGTGGAAATCAGTTTCATGGTAGCCCGTGATTTTTTCATCAGCACTCTGATATCATGAACAGCATCTTCATCAGGGAACTGATTTCTTTTCAGCAACTGCAGGGATTCTGCAACATAACCTGCAAGTGCCGGCTTAATCTCCTTTATTTTTATCTGGTCGGGTATCATAATTGTAAAAATAATGAAATCTTGTGAAATACAAGTAACTGTTTGAATAACTCTCAGGGATTTAACATTACGAATAATAATCAGATCCGCAATTTGAACAGTTTTTGGTATATTTGGATTATTTCCTGCAGATGGCGCAGATGACCGCAGAAAGTATTACTAATTATCAGCGCAAGTCTGCGGAAAATCAGCGCAAATCTGCGGGGGAAAAAACTAATTTCCCGCAGATTGCTGCCGAATTTTTAGTAAAAATCTGAAAAATAAACGAAATTTACAGAAAATAAAAACAAGACAACTATGGGTAAAAACAAAAGACCACAGAGGATTGGTATACTAACCGCAGGTGGCGACTGTCCGGGTATAAACGCAGCAATAAGGGGTGTCGGCAAGACTGCCATTGTAAAATACGGCATGGAAGTAATCGGTATATGTGACGGTTTCATTGGGATGATAAACAAAGAATATATAACTCTTACTGAAGGAAGTTTGTCAGGTATTCTTACACTGGGAGGTACAATACTTGGCACCTCACGCGAAAAGCCATTCAAAAGCAGTAACAAAAACAAGAAAGAGATAAGCAAACCTGTTCTTATCAGAGAGCATTACGAACAGATGGGTCTCGACTGTCTTGTCTGTATAGGCGGCAACGGCACCATTAAGACAGCATACCTGCTTGCACAGGAAGGTCTGAATATTGTCGGGATTCCGAAAACCATTGATAATGATGTATGGGGTACAGACGTTACTTTCGGTTTTGATTCTGCAGTTAACATAGCCACTGAAGCAATTGACAGGCTTCATTCAACAGCCAATTCACATAAAAGAATAATGGTTATAGAGATTATGGGGCATAATGCAGGCTGGCTGGCACTCTATTCGGGAATAGCCGGAGGAGGAGATGTAATTCTTATTCCTGAAATTCCATACGATGAAAAGGTAATAAAGGAATATCTTCTTAAAAGATCAAGAGAGAACAAACCATATTCAATTGTTGTTGTAGCAGAAGGAATAAAAATTCCACCTAAGGAAAAGTCGGCCGGCGATTTTATAGCAAGGCGTATTAACGAACTTACGGGGCTTGAAACGAGGGTAACCGTTCTGGGGTATATTCAGAGAGGCGGGACACCTTCACCAATGGATCGCATACTCGCTTCAAAATTCGGAGCAACAGCAGCCAATATGATTGCTGACAGAGACTTCGGGAAAATGGTTTCACAGAGAAATGGTGAAATCGCATCGGTTCCTTTAAGTGAAGTGGCCGGAAAGACCAGACTGGTGGAGCGTAACAATACACTTCTCATAAGAGCAAAAGAGATGGGAACATGTTTCGGCAATTAAACACTGATTAATCAAAAAAATGCAAAAAACATCTCAGGAATGAAAAGAATAATCTTTATGCGTCACGGTAAGGCTGAAAATCAGGATCAAGGCCTTTCCGATTTTGAAAGATCCCTGACACTCAAAGGGAAAAACCTATCTCACCTTATGGCGGTGAAACTCCGGGAAAAGATCAACAATCCCGGCCTGCTGATTTCGAGCCCCGCTTTCAGAGCTCTTGAGACAGCCCTTATTTTTGCGATGGAATTTGACATCAAACCTGAAACAATCGTTTTAAGAAGCGAGGTTTATTACAGGCTTAACGAAAAGACGTTGCTCTCAATACTTGAATCATCAGCTTCAAAAAATGATTCAGTTGTCTTTTTTGGTCACGACCCTTCCTTTACAAATATTGCCAATTACCTTACCGGTAATGCAGTGGGAGAAATTCCCAAAAGCGGAATTGTCTGTATTTCATTCAACATAAAAGAGTGGGGTGAAATAAAACCCGGTTCAGGCATCCCTGAATTAATACTTATACCTTAACCGTAAATGGGCAAAAAATACATACCAAAAGAGATCAGCTGGCTGTCATTCAATGAAAGAGTATTGCAGGAAGCTGAAAACAAGGATGTTCCGCTACTTGAACGTTTGAAATTTCTTGGCATCTATTCAAATAACCTTGATGAATATTTTCGTGTAAGGGTAGCAACCCTGAAAAGGCTATCGTATTATAAAGCAGGTGCATGGGATATACTCGGGTATGATCCCAGAAAGACCCTCAAAAAAATTCATGAAATTGTATTATCACAGAACCGGTCTTTCGAAAAAATCTATTCTGAAATCCTCAAAGACCTGTCAAAAAACAAAATTCATATTATAAATGAGCAACAGCTCGATAAGGAACAGGCGGAATTTGTAAAAGAGTATTTCAGAAATGAAGTCAGAACAAGGCTGATGCCATTTGTAATTGAGCCTGAATCGAATCTGCCAAATCTAACCGATGATGCAATTTATTTTGCTATCATCCTGAGGAAGAAAAAAACAAACAAAAAAAGATATGCATTACTTGAAATTCCTACTGATGTGCTACCAAGATTCATAGTACTTCCTGAAAGGGATGGTGAAAAATACCTCATCTTTCTCGATGATGTGATAAGGTTCGGGATGAAAGAGGTATTTTTTATTTTCGATTTTGACGAGATAACAGCCTATACAATAAAGCTCACAAAAGATGCTGAACTTGACATTGCAGATGATTATCTTGCCAATTATATTGACAAACTCTCCCGAAGTCTGCAGCAAAGGAAGAAAGGCACCCCTGTGCGTTTTATCTACGACAGGGAGATGCCCGCTGATCTTCTCAGACTGCTTACAAAAAAACTTAACTTCGGCCCTGATGATGTTATAATACCGGGAGACCGGTATCATAACTTCAAGGATTTTATGAATTTTCCAAACCTCGGACGCAAAAAACTCTATTATGAACCTCTCGTTCCTATACATCATAAAGACATACTTCCCGGGAAAAGTATTCTTTCTGCAATACTCCGAAAAGATATAATGCTCTTTTTCCCCTATCATCCCTTCGACCATTTTATTGATCTCCTCAGGGAAGCATCGATAGATCCCTTTGTAACTTCAATCCAGATAACTCTTTACAGACTGGCACGTAATTCAAGCGTAATAAATGCTCTTCTGAATGCAGTACGAAACGGGAAGAGCGTTACTACGGTGGTTGAACTGCAGGCCCGGTTTGACGAAGAAGCAAACATCTTCTGGGGAAACAAACTGATGAATGAAGGCGTTAAAGTAATCTATGGTGTGCCCGGTTTAAAAGTACATGCAAAACTTTGTCTCATTACAAGGGTAAAAAGCAATAATCTTCAAAGGTATGCTGCTATTGGAACCGGAAATTTCAATGAGGATACTGCAAAAATATATACCGACCATCTGCTTCTGACCTGCGAAAAGAAAATCACAAATGAGGTTTTGAAAGTTTTTAACTTCTTTCACGCAAATTACAGGAAAGAAAACTATTATCACCTTGTCCTTTCTCCTTTCCACCTTCGCAACAAAATATCACTGCTGATAGATAATGAGATAAAAAATGCCAGAGCCGGCAAAAAAGCCTATATCTATCTTAAGCTCAATAACATAACCGACATGGAGATTATAAATCAGCTATATGAGGCAAGTCAGTCAGGTGTTAATATCCGGATGATAGTAAGAGGGATGTTTTCGCTTGTCCCGGGAGTAAAGGATTTAAGTGAAAACATAAGTGCAATAAGCATTGTTGACAGGTTTCTTGAGCATACAAGATTTATGATCTTCTGCAACGGAGGAAATGAGGAAATTTATATTTCATCTGCTGACCTGATGACAAGGAATATTGAACACAGGATAGAAGTTACCTGTCCTGTATTTGATGAGATGATAAGGAAACAGCTTAAAAAAATATTCGATATTCAATGGCATGATAACGTAAAAGCACGGATATATGATACTTCTCAAAGCAATAAATTTGCGGAATCAGGCAAGAAAACAGTTCACTCCCAAATAGAGGTTTATAATTATATCCGCAAAACAGAATCTGAAGAATAATAAAACATCCGCCTTCTATTTTTTAAGTGGAAAAATCAAATGTTTCCCCCTCAAGGGTCTTAACCTTGAAATCATAAAAACTTTGTTTCTGTGCTATAAGCGATACTGATAAAACCATCATTGCTGTTAATAATAGTGCTTTCATTTTTTTCATTCTTTTTGATTTGATAATTTTAAAACAAACAAGAACCATATTTGTTTGATTAAGTTTATCACAAAAGTGCCTGAATATTTATCAGATATCTGGTTTCTTCCGGAAAACAGTTGGACTTCATTTAAGAAAAAACTAACAATTTAATGAATATTATTCCGGAGTTATAAAAAAATAAAAAAGTAATTTTAATTTTGCAGCGCCTTAGTAAAGCCGCATTTTTCTTGTTTCTTTGCATCAGATGCAGAGTTATAAAACGGTGAAACAGGGCGATGTTCTCCTTGCCGGGCCTCCGGTTAGCTACGGTTGGCAAAGCAGGAGCTGCAGCGAGTGATTCCTTCCTTCGCTGCCACCTTTGCTAAAGCTACGGTGGCTGAAAAAAGCTACGGAGGGCGATGATTTCCTTCGCTGAAAGCTTCGGAGATTGATGCGGGGTGTAGCGCAGCCCGGTTAGCGCATCTGGTTTGGGACCAGAGGGTCGCAGGTTCGAATCCTGCCACCCCGACAAATAAAAATCCCTGCCCATTGTACAGACGGAGCGGGGATTTTTCTTCTGTTTTAATATCTTTACATCCTCCTGTCATTGCATCTGAATGATGCAATAAATAAGGAAAACATAAATAACTGGTTGAATAATAAATACGACTATGGAAGAACCTTTAAAAGAATGGGCTGACAAAATTGTTCCGTGGCTGCTTGCACACGGAATAAAAATTGTGCTTATTGCCATTGGTGCATATATCCTTAAAAGAGTGCTGGCAAGAATTATTGACAAAGCCGTAAGGATTGCCGTGATACGCGATGAAACCATGACCGAAGAAGCTGAAAGGCAGAGGGAAGACACTCTGATCCGTATATTCAGCGGAGCCACAAGCATTTTGATCCTGATAATGGCTTTTCTTATGATCCTGAAGGAAGCCGGGCTCGATATAGGTCCGATGCTGGCTGGTGCAGGAATAGCAGGACTGGCTATAGGTTTCGGCGGACAATACCTAATAAGGGATATAATAGCAGGTCTCTTTATTATCCTTGAAAACCAGTACAGGATCGGGGATGTAATTACCATCAACGATAAAAGCGGGACAGTGGAAGATATAAGCCTGAGAAAAACAACAATAAGAGACATCAGCGGAACAGTACACCATATTCCTCACGGGGAAATTAAAATTGTTTCAAACCAGTCAAAAGACTTTGCAAGAGTGAATATCGACATCGGAATATCTTACAACTCCAACCTTGAAAAAGTTATACAGGTAATCAACCGCACAGGTGAGGAGTTTGCAAAAGACCCCTATTTCAAGGAACTGATTATCAGTCCGCCCAAATTTCTGAGGGTAAATGAGTTTGCCGATTCATCCATTATTATTAAGATACTCGGCGACACAAAACCTCTTAAGCAGTGGGAGGTTGCCGGGGAATTGCGCAAACGTCTCAAAATTGCTTTTGACAGGGAAGGCATTGAGATACCTTTTCCGCAAATTGTGGTACATCAGGCTAAAGAGAAAAAAGAATAATGATTCTACAATATCTTAACCGTTACACTTTAAATCATAAATCCGAAATCAGAAATAAAAAAATCCTCCCTCCAAGTATTTCAGATTCAAAAAGGGGAAATAAATAATATCAGGGTTTTAGTTATACCAGTTTCCATGGTTCCCTGTAGGTATAGTGCATTTTATTGATTGCTTCCACATCGTCAACGAATGTTTCGGTTTCGGGATTCCATTTTACTGTGCGTTTAAGGTCGCAGGCTATGTTACCGATATTGCACACGGTGCAGGTACGATGTCCGATTTCTACTGTAGCAACTGGATCTTTTCTGGTACGTACCGAATCAATGAAGTTGACCTGATGGGGTATACGTGTTTCGTATGGCAGGTTGGTTTGTTCCTCTTTTTTTTCGGGGAATAGTTTCGGATCGGAAGCGTTGAAGTAGCCGCGTGCAACTTCTATCCATCCCTTTTCTCCCCAGAATTTTACACCTTTGGTTTTCTTTTCATCCCATGTTTCGGATGTCAGAACAACTCCATTGGCATATTTGAATTTTATAAACTCTGTTCCATTGCCGATAGGTGAAGCCTCAACTGGTCCACTGTTATCCATTCCGAGTCCCCACTGTGCAATATCAAACATGTGTGCACCCCAGTCGGTTGTAAATCCGCCACCCATTTCCTTGTACCATCTCCATGCACCCCATATCTCTTCATCCTTAGGAGGATCGAGTGAAACAGGAGGATTGAGCTGGTTATTGAAATGAATGTTACCCGGCAGAGGTCCTAACCAGAGGTCCCAGTTAAGGTCAGCAGGAATTGGTTCTTCAGGAAGGTTATACGGAATGGGGGGAGCACCGACGTAAGCATTTACAAGGGTAATCTTTCCGATTGCACCCGATTGTACAAGTGTTACAGCATGTTTGAAGTTTTCATCTGAGCGCTGCTGGGTGCCAACGGCAAGAATCCTGTTGTTCTCGCGTACTGCTTTTCTAAGTTCAATACCTTCATGAATAGTAAAGGTGAGAGGCTTTTCGAGGTAAACATCCTTACCTGATTTGCATGCAGCTATGGCAATCAGTGCATGATAATGGTCGGGTGTTGCAATTACCACTGCGTCAATATCCTTACGTGAAAGCAGGTCTTCAAACTTTTCGTAGGTTTTCACTTCAACCTTTTTACCTGCGTTGGAATAAAATTCATTCACCCGTCTTTCGAACCTGGTACGTTTGATTCCATAGACGTCACAACCTGCAAGTACTTCCACACCTGGTATCTGCAGAAAACCTTTCAGCAGAAACATTGCCTGCCGGCCAAGTCCTATGAAGCCAATCCTTACTAAATTGGACGGGGCTTGGGCAGTTTTAGAGCGACCGCATCCTGCCGCTGAAGGCAGAATAAGAATCCCGGCCACTCCCATGGCGGATGTACCGAGAAATTGCCTTCGTGATAATTTTTTATTCTGTTTCATGTTCTTTTCTGTTTTTTCAGGTTGTTTCAATAGAGCTATTAAATTATATGTATTTAAATTTGTTTTCTTTTAATAATTTCCCTGTATCGCAATAATGCTTCCACAAAGTAATAATCGGCATAAGTAAGCGGGACATCAACCTCACTCTTACCGGGAAGTGAACCGACGCTATGTTTAAGTATGAAATTGCCGTTTTCACCTGGTTCTGCAAGATATTTGGGCGAAGCGAGAGTACGCAGCTGTTTTTCTGCCACTTCCAGATATGCCTTTGACTTTACCGGGTCGACATATCCGCTCAATTCGATCAGTGCTGATGCCATAATTGCGCCTGCCGATGCATCGCGCAGGGCCTTCGGTATATCCGGTGCATTATAATCCCAGTAAGGTATTTTATCCTCCGGCAGGTTGGGATGATTTATAAGAAAATCTGCGATATGTATAGCCTGATCAAGATATCTTTCAAGTTTTGTCTCGCGGTACATCATTGTAAAACCGTAAAGCCCCCACGACTGGCCACGCGCCCATGCTGATTCATCGGAATATCCCTGAGCGGTCTGCTTCTTTTCAACCTGTCCCGTAATTGTATCGTATGATACAACATGGTAAGTACTGTAATCGGGACGAAAATGATTTTTTATGGTTGTATCGGAATGGCTTATGCAAATCCTGTAATAGGTTGAATCGCCGGTTTTTTTAAAAGCCCACATCAGAAATTCAAGGTTCATCATATTGTCAATGATAACTGGGCACTGCCATCCGCGGCGGCTGTTCCACGACTGTATGCAACCAATTTTTGGCCTGAAACGGGTTATCAGCGACTTTGCTCCGGTGAGCAGGACTTCGTTGTAACTCTCCTCTCCCGTAATCCTCAGTCCGTTTCCGAAACTGCAGTATAGCATAAAGCCAAGGTCGTGTGTGCCTTTGTTGAATTTCTCCTTTTCAACCCTGGCAGTCATTTCCTTTGCATATTCCTTCAGCTTTTCATCCCCGGAATATTCATAAAGATACCAAAGTGTACCGGGAAAGAAACCTGAACACCACCAGCTCGACTTGTAGGTAACAAGTTTACCTGTAGTATCTACAGTACGCGGAAGAAGATCAGGCTTATCTTTCATCACCTCAGCCATAAGGGTGTATTGCCTGAGGGCGGTGGCAAGCGACCGGTCAATTAACTTATCAACAGGTTCAGGTTTATTGCTGCATGAAAGGCATCCGGCTACCACAGCAATAACAAAGTGAAAATAAAAAATCTTTCTCATGCGGTTACTGTTTGTTTTTTCAGTTGTTAAAATTATTAAAATGTTCGTGAAAAATGAGAGCTTCAGAAAAAAATCATTTTAATTTTTTCGCCGACTCCCTGTACCAGAAAAGTGAAATGTCTGAATATGAATAATATGGAGGCCCGGAAAGATGTGTTGTAAAAAATTTTCTTTCTGCCATCGAGTATATCTCTTCCGCTGATTTCCGGAATCCGGTGTTATAGGCCGATGCAATAAATGAAACTCTGCCGGCGCTTTCAGAAGGCAATGGCTTATGAGTCTCTTCACAGGCTTTAATGAAGATGATCAGGTAACCAAACTGCCTGCGGACATCTTCCATATCGCTGATAACAGAAGCCCTGTATTCCCGCGACCCTTTATCCGCGGCATTATTACCTGCAAGGTTCCGGTATTTTCTTCCATGAGGCGTAAGGGTGAAATCCCTCATCTGCACGGCAAATGATGGTTTCATCTGGAAGCGGCCAACCGAAAAATCGGCATATTCATCTCCCAGGTTAATATAGAGTGCTTTCAGTAGAGTGATTTCCATCTTGTCGCGCAGGGCAGAATATCTTACAAGCTCGGGAAAAACAACAGCCATTGCCTCTCTGAAGTCTATATCATATTTTTTCAGCAGCGGCCTCATCCACTGCTCATTACCGGCAATGAATTCTTCGGCCCTGATCCAGTTGTCTCCAAAAAGCTCCCTGTAATCAGGCTGCTGAGCCCGGATTAAGGCTGCAAAAAACTGTAATTGTATAACTACAATCAATATTTTCCCGGGTAAATTCACACGAGAACTGTTATTAAATGATGCAGCCGGATTGAATGACTCATAGTCAGCCGCGGGATGTGCAGGGACTAATTCAGCATTGTATAATTATCCCGTTTTTCAATAAGGCACCTTGCATTGCATAATGGCACTCCGTTTCGGAGAATAATACATATAGGCCAGAAATATCTGTCCATCCTGTTTTACCAGGTGGGGATTAAACATTTCCGCAATTTTCTTACCGTCGCTTATTGTCAGTGTACCATAGGTATAGGTGGCATAACGGCTGTTATCGGAACTTATAAATACTGCATTCCCATAAGCGATCTGAGGATCAAGGTTCATTATTTTTTTACCGGTCAGGTCGCTGATTATATTTCCGCTGATTAAAAGAATCTCGTCATACTTCATTTTGTTGTTAAGAGTTCCCGTCATCAGTGCCGTTTGGTTCACCGATGCGCCCGGTATATTGGTTATGAGCTTCGGGATTATTGATGTGGGCCCTCCACCGTTCAGCACCCGCTGCTGCATCAGCTGGGCATACTGCATTGCCAGTTCAGTCTTCTCCTGCTCTGTCTTCGCGTTATTTATCGCCTCATCCATTTTCTTTCCTTCTTCCTCCGTTACAGCAACATTTTCCACCACTTTTGCGGCAAATTTCCCTCCGGCAGATGAAACAACAAACTGTTCAATCCTGGCATAAGGGCCATATGCTTTGCCGCCAAAGTTTATAACGTATTTATCTCCCTTCCTGGAAACATAACCGCTGTAAATCTCCTCAGGCGGGCGTTTTTCTCCCGTCTCACCTGTAAATGATCTGAAATCCTTCAAACGTGCATCATTATCCTTTAAAGGTCCTTCGGTGACTCCTCCCTTCACAATATAATAGTTTTGTTCTATCTTGTCATAAAGCAGTATACGGCCATCATCGAGAACGCTTATGTTAAGTTCGCTGTAATCAAGCTTATACTTTCCAGTTTCAAAAACAAGTTCTGCATTATCGCATGCCGAAGGAGGTTCGGGCGCACTCTTCGGTGTATCTTTCGCCGGTGTTCCGAGTATCTCCTGCTGAACAGAATTTTTAACGCTTTTCAGGAATTTGCCAACCTGGGCATCGGTGCTGCCGGTAATGAATACCAGAAGTGCAGCCAGTGTAATGATTTTATTCATTTTCAGTTAAAATTAAGGCTTTAAATGTAAAGAATTTTTATTCGAATAAAGAATAACCATGATTATTATCCCGGTAATTTTCCCCGTTCAATTCATATTCATTAAATTTAAAACCTCTAAAAACATAGTATATGAGACTTCTATGGAAAATAACTTTGATATTAATCTTATTGCCGCCGGTTTTATCCGGCATTTACCATAATCCCGCATCCTTCCGGGAAACCAAATCTGCAAGCATGAAAATGAAATCAGAAGTTAAAGTAATTGCCCACAGAGGGGCCTGGAAAAAAGAGGGTCTTCCTCAGAACTCCATTGCATCACTCAGAAATGCAATCAGCATAAAAGCTGACGGATCGGAATTTGACGTGAGGATAACATCAGATGATTCGCTGGTGATAAATCACGACAGCAAATACCACGGAATGGTTATTGAAAAAACTCCTTACAGTGAACTTTGCCAATATATGCTGGCCAACGGAGAAAAGATACCCACATTAAGGGAATATCTCACCGAAGGCATCAGGAAGAAAAGCACTACCAGACTGATATGTGAATTGAAAGCATCAGGCATCAGCAGGGAAAGGAACCTTGAGCTTGCCGGGAAATGCATCGCGACTGCGGAAAAAACAAATGCCACTAACCATATAGTATGGATAAGCTTCGATTATGATATCGTAAAAAGAATTATTGAACTCATGCCAAAGGCAGAAGTATTTTATCTCAACGGAGATATGGCCCCTTCTGATCTGAAAAAAGCAGGGATCACGGGAGCGGGATATAATTATTCTGTTTTCAGAAAGAAGCCGGAATGGATTGATGAAGCAAAGAGAGAAGGCGTACTGCTTAACGTGTGGACGGTAAACAGCCCTGAAGAAATGGACTGGTTTATTGCAAAAGAATTTGATTATATCACCACCGACGAGCCTGAACTCCTGCAGTCGAAAATCAATTAAAAGTTTGATTCTATTTCAACCGCTCCGTCTGACAAACGGTATTCTTGGGTATGTTTAAAAACACTATTGTCCGGATAATAATTTGATCTGAAAGCGGATTGTATTTTTTATGACAGAAATGAAATAAAATAATTTTGCCCCATTATATTACATTACTGGAATAATGGGATTCCTCACTCTTCCGGCTTGCACCGGGACTCCTCCACCCCCCACCCGTAAAAGTCTTTCCGAACTAAGTGAGGAATCCCCCTGATCGGACCGAAAAGAAAAATCTATTTGTTCAATGGCTTGATCCTCTGATTTATAAATAATTCTTCCCATTCGGGATTTACTTTTTCAATAAGGGCTATTTTTTTAACTTTTCCGTATGCTTTTATTTGCTTTTCTCTTTCAATTGCCATTAATATTGAATCGTACCGTTCATAATATACAAGTTTATCAACATTGTATTTCTGTGTAAACCCTTTAAAAATTTTCTTTTTATGTTCGTTGCACCTTCTTTCAAGATTATTTGTAACACCAACATATAAAACAGTGTTATACTTATTTGTTAAAATATACACATAAAAAATTCTCATTCCTAAAGTATTAAAAACAATCATAAATTTAAAAGATATATCTTCACCTACTTCTAAGAATTTTAAAAATTTTAATGGGATTCCTCACTCGTCCCGGTTTGCACCGGGACTCATTCGGAATGACGGTTAAAAATTAAAGAAAAGGGGGGAAGGTGGGCGGTGCGTTAACCGCACCGCCCACCTTCCCGTATCTCTTCAAAATGCCTCGTCATTCCGACCGCAGGGAGGAATCCCCTTAATTTTTTAGGACACTATTAATTTAAAAATATTATTTTAGCGTCTCAATTATTTTTTTGTATTTCAAATGAAAGATATCCTGGTAATAGGCAGTTCAAATACCGACATGGTAATCAAGACAGGTAAACTACCTGCTCCCGGTGAAACCATTCTGGGTGGAAAATTTCTTCTGAACCCGGGAGGCAAGGGAGCCAACCAGGCTGTAGCTGCCACCAGGCTTGGCGGAAAGGTTACTTTTGTGGGGAAAAGAGGCAACGATCTTTTCGGAAACCAGACTGTCGGGCTGCTGATGCGGGAAGGTATTGACACGGAATATTTTCTGAAAGATCCCGAGAATCCTTCAGGTGTGGCTCTTATTACCGTAAATTCGGAAGGAGAAAATATGATCGTTGTTGCACCGGGGGCGAATGCCAACCTTCGGCCAGAAGACCTGCCCGGAGAGATATTTGAATGCGGACGTTTTGCCATACTTCTCCTTCAGCTTGAGATACCCGTTGAAACCGATTTATTTGCCGCTAAAGCAGCAACAAAATGCGGAATCAAAACTATTCTGAACCCTGCTCCGGCACAGAAACTGCCGGAGGAACTTCTTGAAAATGTCTGGGCTCTTACCCCAAATGAAATTGAAGCAGAGACACTTACCGGTATTGCAATCCACGACCTGGCATCATGCGGTAAGGCCGCATCTGCTCTCTACAACAAGGGTGTAAAAAATATCATTATCACCCTTGGAGAGACCGGTGCATTTGTTAAATCGGAAAGCTTCACTGGCCTCGTTCCCGGAATAAGGGTGGATGCCATTGACACAACCGCCGCCGGCGATGTTTTTAACGGTGCACTTGCCGTGGCTCTGGCTGAAGGGAAAGAACTTAAAGATGCCGTTAAATTCGCAAACAGGGCAGCATCAATCTCGGTAACACGCCTCGGCGCACAGGCTTCGGCACCATTCAGAAATGAACTGGAATAAAGCCGGAAAACCATCCTGCATCCAACCAGAATTTTTTAATTTTATCATATAATATCACCCTATATAAAAAAATTTCTCTCTTTTACCATTAATCATTTAATCATTGTTTTTTTCCTTAACCGGTTTTCCTCTCCACCAGTTTGCAAGGATGGAGCCGGTAATGTTCATCAGCGGGCCGAATATTGCCGGAGCAAGTCCAACAGTGGCGATTTTCCCCATTTGCAGTGCCAGTCCCGAAGCGAGCCCGCCGTTCTGCATGCCAACCTCAAAGGCGATTGTGCGGCGGTCCCGCTCCGGCATTCGTAACAGCCATGCAAAAGAATATCCAAGGGTATAGCCTGTGATATTATGCAGCAGGCTTGTAACCAGAAGCAGCAGTCCCACCCGGAGCAGGCTTTCCCGTCCGGTGGCTGTTATAATGGTTATAATGACGGCTATCCCGGCCATGGAAAAAAACGACAGAACTTTTTCCATGATAGTGTAATCCCCCTTCAGATATCTTGAAAGAAGCAAGGCACCTGCTATGGGAAGAAGATAAAACCAGGCCGTTGATTTTAAAAACCTGGTAAAAAATTCTGCAGTTCCTGCATTTTTCGATTTTGCATAAACAAGAGTAGTTAGCAGAATGATGACCAGATAGGAAGCAAGTTGAATAACCATTGATTTTCCGGTAGTGTTTCTTTTTGCAAAGAGATTAAAGATAAATCCGGCAACAATGGGGAGGATAATCATATTCAGTATATCGAGCATCATATTCCAGAAGCTGACCTCGATGAACTGGCCTCCGAGGGTTTTCATCAGGAAGGGTGTGACAAAAGGTGAAAGAAGTGTGGTAACTGCGCTTAAGGTAACTGCAAGGGCCAGGTTGGCGCGGGCAAGGAACGACATCACGTTCGAGGCAAGTCCGCTCGGCACACAGCCTATCAGTATGATGCCGGCAGCGATTTCGGAAGGGAAATTAAAGATGTTTGCAATTGTGAGTCCCACCAGCGGCATTATTGTGAACTGAAGAAATATGCCGATAAGTACGCCTTTCGGCATTTTTATCACGCCGGCAAAATCGCTGAAGCTCATCTGGGAGCCCATTCCGAACATTATTATCTGCAGGAGAGGGACAATCAATGTTTTAAGCTGGAAATTGCCGGCAGAAATAAAGTATTGCGGGTAGAACATTGAGGCAGTAACTGCGGCAAAAATCCAGAGAGTATATGAATAACCTTTAAGCAAAGGGTATTTGCGTACTCCGAATGCAAGAGAAATAAAAGCTGCGACCAGCAATAATCCGGCAGGTTCAGTAGATTTTTTTATCAGTAGAAAAACGGAAATGGAAGCAAGAAGGGCTGAAAGAATCAAAAGGTACAGATATATTCTGTTTTTCATGGTAATGATTTGTTAAAGTCCCGGGTTTTATCCGGAAAATATTTTATTACATTATTCAAAAATAATAAAATACGATATTTAAAAAAGGTTAAAGGTTTAAGGTTTAAGGTTTAAGGTTTAAGGCGTTGCGCGTTGCGCGTTAATCTGCACCCCATTTTATTTAATGTTTTGTTTTATTCTTTTGTTTCGACCCACCGCCTGAATAGCAGGTCATTTATTTTATAGAATTTTTTACCCCCGGGCGAATAATCGAAATAAACAAGTTCCATCCTGATCAAAGCCTGAAGGCATCTCAGAACTGTGGCAGGATTTCCCAGCTTGTGACGTGAAATAAAATCAAACCCTGTGGGAGTGTAAAGCTCATTTTCCAGGGCACAGGCTTTAAGCAGGTTCCATTGTGCTGAGGTGAGCATTGACCTGTAATTGTAGAAAACCGGCTCCATCTCCTTGAGAAGTCTGCCGGCTTCTTCTTTCCAGTCATCGCAGGTTATGGTTTGGCAACCCCTCAGAAACACCCTGCTGCAAAGTAGCTGAACATAGAAAGTATGGTCATCCGTCCATCCGAGCATCTTATCTAATACTTCAGAAGTAATTCCCATATTCCTTTCGCTGAATTTTTCTGAAATAAAAGAGGAATATCTTTTACGGTCAATTTTACCAATCTTCATCATTCTGGCACTGCTGTAAAATGGTCTTGAAGGTAAGGTAAACATCTCACTCATAAGATGCTGAAGACTTCCGGAGAAGATGAACACAACATTCTTCAGATTCTGTATCACGCTTCTGAACCAGGCATCACTGTTCTTCTCCGGATAATTAAGTATCTGCTGAAATTCATCAATTGCAATCACATATTTTTCCTCCTGTTTTTCCAGGAAACCGAAGATAGCTTCAATCTGACGGCTTGCTTCCTGCTCTTTCACCGTAAAAGAGACCTGGGGTGTTCCGGTAAGTGTATCAAAAGTTATCGAAGGACGGAGAGATTTGATAAAATCCCATAACTTTTTCCCGGGGTTTCTTGTGTCAGGGAGATTCCGGATCACGGCCGAAGCAAATTCGTTGAGGAATCCGTTCATATTTTCGGTAGGCAGGATATCAAGATATATGCCTCTGGTTCCTGCGGGGAGTTTTCCGAGAACATGCATTATCAACGCGGTTTTACCTATTCTGCGCTGAGCAGTAAGTATTGTTGATAATCCTCCCCTGATATTTTCAAGAAGGGTTTTTGTTTCGGTCTCCCTGTCGCAGAAATATGCCGGGCCAAAATAGCCGGTTGTCGGAAACGGGGTTGAAGGTTTTTTTATTTTCATTTCCCTGGTTATATTTTACAATTTGCAATTTACAAAATGTAAATTACATTTCAGCAAATATTTTTATTTTTTTGCATCTTATTTTCATCCTCCTTTCAATGTTACAGGGTTAATTGTAATTATTTATCAGTAGTGTCCGGATAAAATCAAGGGGATTCCTCCCTTTGGTCGGAATGACGGGGCATTTTGAAGGGATACGGGAAGGGGGGCGGTGCGATTAACGCACCGCCCCCCTTCCCCCTGTTCCATCCTTACAACCCGTCATTCCGAATGAGTCCCGGTGCAAACCGGGACGAATGAGGAATCCCATTATTTCAGTAATGTAGTATAAAGAGACAAGCATTTTTTATTTCTTTCCTGTCATAATAAGTGCAAACCTCTTTCAGATCAAATTATTAGCCGGACCATAGTGATTTTTTATGCTTTATAACGACATATAAACTGATAGCTATCTTTACAGATTCGACGGCTCCGTAAGGATCGTTCCGCGTTCAGCGTTTAACATTTCGCCTTCCGCGTTTTTTGTTTAATGTTTAGCGTTAAAGGTTTAAAGGTTCAAGGTTCAAGGTTCAAGGTTCAAGGTTCAAGGTTCAAGGTTCAAGGGTTCAAGGTGTAATTGGCTTCGCGTAATTCGATTGTAATTGGGCTGAAGCCGTAATTCAATTGAAATTCGATAGTAATTCAATAGTAATTCAATTGTAATTCAATAGCTTTGCCCTCCGTAGCATTATTCTCCGAAATGAAATGAAGGAGGATGCGGAGGAGGGTAATTCAATTGTAATTCAATGGTAATTCAATGGTAATTCAATGGTAATTCAATTGTTCTATTATCAATCAAATCAGATGTTTACAAGGATAAATCTGTCTAACTCTGTTTTATCCGTGGTGAAATATTTTTTAATCATAAAAGGTCAATGTTATTCAGGCATTGACTCTAATTAAAATTGTTTAATTTTATGATTAAAATTATTGTCTTAAACAGTAACAACCTCAACCTGAAGAGTAAATATGTTTAAACATACCTTATTAATCATCCCTGCCGTGCTGATGTTTGCCGCAGGATGCAGCTCCGGAAATCAGAAAAGAACCGGTGAGCCTGTGAAAATTATCTTCGATACCGACCTCGGTCCCGACTACGACGACGTGGGTGCTCTTGCCTTCCTCCATGCCATGGCCGACAGCGGCAGGGCGGAGATCCTGGCAACAATCTCTTCCAATAAACACGAACTGGTTGTTCCCTGCATAAACGTAATAAATACATACTTCGGCCGGCCCAACCTGCCAACCGGCGCTCCCAAATCACCCGGCGTCAGTATGACCGCCTCACAGCACTGGCCCGACTCACTGGCGGCAAAATACCCCCACAGCATCAAATCAACAAACGATGCACCCGATGCCGTATATACTTATAGGAAAATACTTTCCGCACAACCCGATTCGTCAGTTACAATCGTAACAGTAGGATTTCTGACAAACATCGCAAACCTTTTAAAATCGCAGCCCGACACTCTTTCGCCACTCGACGGCAGGGAACTGGCTGCAAAAAAGGTCAGAAGACTTGTTTCAATGGCGGGCCGGTTCCCCGAAGGAAAAGAGTTCAATGTGTATATGGATTCGGTGGCATCGGAGTATGCCTTCAATGAATGGCCGGGGGAAATAATCTTTACAGGCTTTGAAATCGGATCAAAAATCTTCACCGGACTGAGACTGGTTAATTCTGAAATTCGGAACAGCCCGGTTAAAGATGTCTTCAGAATAAGTATGCCCCTTTCGGAACAGGACAGAAACGGAAGGATGAGCTGGGACCAGACGGCGGTGCTGATTGCCGTTTACGGAACTCAGAATTTCTTTGATACCCGGAGAGGCAATATTATTATCAGCAGCAGCGGATATAATTCATGGGAAGATAGTCCTTCCGGGAAGCATCTGCATGTGATCCTGAAGATGCCTGTCCCCGGAATAGCAACATTTATCGAAAACAGGATGATGCACCAGCCCCTTCTAAAATGAGCTGTAAAGCAAATCTTTCAGAAAACCGAAATCAGCCGGTGCCTTAACGTGTTGTGATTCTTTCCCTGCCCCGTTGTGCAATCCGGGAAGAGCAACATTTAAACCGGTGGCTTTCATAACTTCTTCGGGAAATTTTCCCGGATGGGCAGTTGCAAGAAAAATTCCGTTGCACTGCACCTTTTCCATCTGTCTTTTTAGCCCAAGATAAGCCACAGCGGCATGAGGATCAGCAATATATGAATATTTTTCATAAAGCTCCTTCATCCCCTCGCGTGTACTTTCGTCAGTGAACCAGAACCCGGAAATATCTTCCCTTATCCGGTTGAGGTCGTTGCCATAAAGATGGAGAATCCTTCTGAAATTACCCGGATTGCCAACGTCCATGGCGTTTGAAATTGTTTTGAATGACGGATGTGGAAGAAAATTACCTGTCTCAAGATATAAAGGCACTGATCTGTTTATGTTTGTTGATGCCACAAAGCCGCTGACAGGCAATCCCATCTTTTTTGCGATGAGTCCGGCCGTGAGATTACCGAAATTGCCGCTCGGAACGCTGAAACAGACCGGTTTATCCTTTTCTTCAATCTGTGCCCATGCATAAAAATAGTAAACCGACTGCGGGAAAAGTCTGGCAAAATTGATTGAGTTTGCAGATGTAAGAACCAGTTTTTCGTTCAGTTCCCTGTCGGCAAAAGCTTTTTTTACCAGCCTCTGGCAATCATCAAAGTCGCCCTCAAGCTCAATTGCCATAATATTGGATCCGGCTCTCAGGAGCTGCTGTTCCTGAATACGGCTTACCCTACCTGAAGGATAAAGTATTACAACCTTTATGCCTTCCCTGCCCGAAAAAGCATTTGCCACGGCGCCGCCGGTATCGCCCGATGTGGCAACCAGGACGGTTATTTCCCTTCTCAGGTTTGAAGCAAAGTGACCAAGCATTCCTGCCAGAAAACGGGCCCCCACATCCTTGAAAGCATAAGTTGGACCGTGAAACAGTTCAAGCACGTGAAGCTCTTTCCCGGGACTTACCAGGGGTATCTCAAAGTTAAGAGCCTCATCAACAATTTTTTCAAGCACATCTGAAGCAACATCTTCTCCGAAAAGAGACTCAATAATTCTGAAGGCTGTCTCCCTGAGTGACATGCCCCGGATATTCCTGAAAAAAGAGTCTCCCATGTGAGGAATTTTTTCAGGCATATAGAGCCCCGATTCTCCTGAAACGCTCCGCATCACAGCTTCTAAAAGAGGCACCCGTTGGGACGGGTTGTTAATATTTAAGTAAATCATTGAGAATAATTTTATAATTAATCCTGAACAACATGTGCGCCGGGGGCATTAAGAGACGAAATGATTTTGTCCGAGTTAAGGCCGGCGATTCTGAAGGCTTTCTGCATTACCGCGGCTATCTTTCCGGCGCTGTCAGCGTCATTACAGAATGCAAAAACGGAGGGGCCTGAACCGGATATCCCGCAACCGATGGCACCGGCATCAAGTGCTGATTTTTTCGCTTCAGGAAAACCAGGTATAAGCATTGTCCGCCGCGGTTCGGCGAGAAGATCATTCATTGAACGGCCGATGAGGTTATAGTCGCCGGTTATCATGCCCAGCATCAGTGCCGCACTGTTGGCGCTCTGCCGTGTTACCACATTCAGCGGGAACTCTTTCCTGAGTACACGCCTTGCATCGGATGTTCTGACTTCAATATGGGGATGGATAACCACACATTTCAGTCCATCAGGCGGGGTAACTGTTACAATATCCAGGGGATCGTAACTGCGGATAAGTACGAAACCGCCGAGAAGTGATGGTGCAACGTTATCGGCATGGGCGGTTCCGCACGACATCCTTTCCCCTTCCATTGCAAAAGGGACCAGTTCCTTTGTCGTAAAAGGATTTCCGAGAAGGCGGTTTATGGCATAAACAGCAGCAGCCGCACTTGAGGCACTGCTGCCCATTCCGCTTCCCGGCGGCAGGTTTTTTTCAATTGTGATTCTTACATTTAAGCCTTCCTTCCCTGCAACCTTCAGTAATGAATCGAGCGCAACACCGGCTGTGTTCCTGTTTCTTTCCCTTGGAATGCCTTCAGCATATTTCCCATTTATCCGGATGGTGCCGGTATCAGCGGAATCACAGATTTCAACTGTTACCTTATCACCTTCGTTTTCGAGGGCAAAGCCCATTATATCGAACCCGCATGAGATGTTTGCCACCGAGGCCGGAGCAAAGATTGTGATTGATTTACTATCTGACATTTATCTGAATATTAATCCATTAATATACTCTTACCGATTCCGCTATTCTGACGATATCTGCCAGCAATCCGGCTGAGGTCACATTTACTCCAGCTCCCGGACCTTTTATTACAAGCGGATACAAACTGTAATATTTTGTTGTAAAAACAAGACAGTTTTCACTGCCTTTCAGCGAATAGAAGGGATGTTCGGGGCTGGTTTCGGTCATCTGTACCCTTGCAGTGCTGTTTTCAATGATAGCCACATATTTCAGTTTTTTGCCTTTATCAGATGCTTGTTTGAACCGTCTGTATATAAGCTCCTCCTGTTTATCAATCTCTCTGAACAATGCTTCTGTTGTACCTTTTGCAGGCACATCTTCAGGCAGGACAGGCTGTGTAATGATATTTTCAGGTTCAAGGCGGAGACCGGATTCTCTGGCAAGTATAAGGCACTTTCTTGCCACATCGGTTCCCCGCAGGTCATCACCCGGATAAGGCTCGGTAAAACCTTTTTCCTTTGCAATGCGGACAAGCTCAGAAAAAGGCTTTGAACCATCATATTCTGACAGCAGCCAGTTGACAGTTCCTGACAGCACAGCCTCTATCTTTATTATTTCATCTCCCCCTGCTTTAAGATTGCGGATCACATTGATTACAGGCAATCCTGCTCCAACATTTGTTTCATAGTTGAACGATACATTCCTTTTTCCGGCATGATAATGCAGATTGTCATAATCCTTCATTCTGCCGGTGTTTGCACGTTTGTTAGCAGCAACTATTGATACATTTGATGACAGAAGCCTTTCATAGTAATTTACCGGTTCATCGCTTGCAGTGGCATCAATAAAAACAGAGTTTTCAAAATTCCGGGAAAGCATCCCGTCAACAAAACTTCTGAAATGTGCCTTCAATCCCTCTGTTTCCATCACTTTTTTCCATGAATCAGGCGCTATGCCGTTTTCATTCAAAAGCATCTTCCGGGTATTGATAAGTCCGCATATTTTAAGTTCAATTTTCTGCGACAGCAGGCTTTCCTGCTGGTTATTAATCATTTCCATAAGCCTGCTGCCAATTGAACCGGTTCCTGCCATAAAGATGTTCAGGCGGCGTATTTCCCTGCTGAAGAGTGCCTGATGGAGAATGCGCAATGCTTTTCTAAGGTCACTGCCGTTGATAACAAACGAAATATTTAGTTCGGAACTGCCCTGTGATATAGCCTTTATGTTTATACCATTCCGGCCGAGAGGGTTGAAGACTTTAGCTGCAACACCGGGCATTCTTCTCATGTTTTCGCCCACCACTGCAACAATTGCAAGGTCATCCTCTTTATATACTGATGAGATTAGTCCGGCTGCAAGTTCTGAAGAAAAAGCCTCCCGGAGAATTCTGCACGCATCATCAGCATTCTCCTCTTTAACTGCTATACAGATAGAATGTTCAGATGATGCCTGACTGATCATTATCACGCTGATATTGTTCTGTGAGAGCGCATTGAATAATCTTGCAGAGGTTCCGGCAACGCCAACCATGCCACTTCCCTCAACATTTATTATACTGATTTCCCTCAGGGAGGTAATGCCTTTAATGATACCGTTGTCAGTGCTTGATTCCATGCTGATAAGCGTTCCCCTGTGTTCAAGGTTAAATGTATTTTTGACCCAAACAGGAATCTGTTTGGCCATTGCAGGCTGAAGGGAAAGCGGGAAAAGGATTTTTGCCCCGAAATGTGAGAGTTCCATAGCTTCGGAATATGAAAGCTTATCAATACTCCGGGCTTCCGGAACATAAGCCGGATCGGCTGTCATAACACCATCGGCATCGGACCATATCTCGACAGATTCAGCGCCGATTGCCGAGGCAATGATTGTTGCCGTGTAATCCGACCCGCTGCGTCCGAGTGTGGTGGTCTGACCTTTTGCATCGGATGCAATAAAACCGGTTATAACCTTAAGAGCGTTATTCCCTGCAAAGTATTTCTTTATCAGTGTGTCGCTGATGGTAAAATCAACCCTGGCCATTCCGAAATCGGAATTTGTTCTGATTAGTTCCCTCGCGTCAATGTAAACTGCAGCGGGAAAATGTAGTCTGATTACCTGGCACAGCAGGTATGCTGACAACCGCTCGCCGAAACTGAGAATCAGGTCTTTTGTACGTGGTGTTACTTCGGAAAGAAGAGAGGCTCCCCTTGCGATGTCAGTAAGTTCATTGCATGTTGACATAATTTCAGCCATTGCCTGAGGGTGGTTTTCAACAGGAAGAAGTAACCGGGCCGCTTCAAGATGTTTCTCTTCAATATTCCGGATTATATCATCACCGGTCCCATCACCGCCTCTGATTGTATCGCATAGACGGATAAGCATGTCGGTAACACCTCCCATTGCTGAAACAACTACTGATATTTCATTCCCTTCCAGAATATTTTTCCGAATGATTTCAATAACCTTTTTTATTCTTTCCGCATCAGCTACTGATGAGCCTCCGAACTTCAATATCTTCATACATTTATATATTTAATAATCAAATAACTAACACTCAAATAACTATCATCTTTTCTAAATAATTCAAAGATCTGATGCCACTTCATTCCCGGCATAAAAAAACCATCCCCGGTTTTCCCGGGGATGGCTAATATTGATTTCCTTCATCTGTAACTACAAAGCACAGCACCCCCGGTACAACAATGTTCCTGTTGTAGCAGTAACGGTACCTGTGCCTGTATTATAAATTTTCTTCATTGTAAGTATAACAGGTTACAAATTTATATGTTTTAAATTAGAAACAAAATTTTATTATATTTTTTTTATTTTTCTACAAATTTTCTTTCACTTAATGGGACATATTGTTTAATTCCATAAACATTTTTAAATGCCGGCCTTATAATTCTTTTTGCGGAGAAAGTAAGTTCCTCGATCCGGTGGGCGCACCATCCTGCAATTCTTGCCATGGCGAAGAGAGGGGTATAGAGGTCGCGGGGGATTCCGATACATGAATATACGAAGCCTGAGTAGAAATCAACATTTACGCACACGGTTTTATCATTCTGTTCTCCCTTGAATTTTCTGAACACTTCCGGGGTGAGTTCCTCAACAAGGCAGTAGAGGTCGAATTCATCAAGCCTGCCCGATTCGGTGGCAAGTTCGCGGGCCTTCTCCTTAAGGAGCAGGGCACGCGGATCGGAAATCGTGTAAACGGCATGACCCACCCCATATATTTTCCCTGAATTATCGTTTGCTTCCCTCCTCAGAATTTTAAACAGGTAATTCTCAACCTCTTCCCTGTCCTTCCAGTTACTGACATTTTCCTTTATGTTTTCCATCATTTCCAGCACCTTCAGATTGGCACCTCCATGCAGAGGCCCCTTAAGCGACCCGATAGCTGAGGTTACAGCCGAATAAATATCCGTTTCGGTGGAGCTTGTAACCCTCATCGTAAATGTGGAATTGTTTCCCCCGCCATGTTCGGCATGAAGCACAAGGGCAAGGTCAACCATATCGGCCTGAAGTTTAGTGTACGACTGGTCACCTTTTATCAGGTAGAGGAAATTTTCCGCTGTGGTAAGATCCTCACGGGGATGACGTATTGACAATGTTTTCCCGTAATAGGCATGCCTAAGTGCCTGGTATGAGTATGCTATTATGCAGGGAAATTTGGCAATCAGGTTAAGCGACTGCCTGATCATATTGTCGAGAGAAATATTGTCAGGATCCTCATCGAGTGTATATAACCCGAGAACGGACCTTGCAAGAATGTTTAAAACATCCTTCCCTTTAAGGGAAAGAATCATATTGTTTATGAAGTGGTCGGGTAATGACCTCATTGAAGCCAGATACCTGGAAAACAGGTCAAGCTCCTCTGCAGATGGCAATCTGCCGGCAAGGAGAAGAAAAACTGTTTCATCAAAGCCGTGCCTGTTCTCCTTCTGAAACCCGTGAGTTATGTCGTCAATATTAATTCCCCTGTAAAGCAGTTTGCCGGGGATCGGCACTACTTTCCCGTCCCTTTTATCATAACCGACAACATCCCCGATGTTTGTCAGACCGACAAGCACGCCCGTACGGTCGTTGTTCCTGAGTCCGCGCTTTACATCATACTTCTCGAACAATTCATTGTCGATCTGGCATGAATCACGCACCGACTCTTCAAATTTTCTTAAAAATTCAGTACTTTTCATCTTTCCCCTATTTTACATCGCTTTAATTATTTCATCAGCAAATTCTGATGTTTTCAGGAGTGTTGCTCCTTCCATAAGGCGGTGAAAATCATATGTGACTTTACCTGCCGACACTGCCGCTTCAAGGGCTGAATGTATTTTCCCGGCAGCCTCATTCCATCCAATATATTCAAGCATCAATGCCCCCGACAGTATGACCGAGCCCGGATTGACCTTATCCTGACCCGCGTATTTTGGTGCAGTGCCGTGTGTGGCCTCAAAAACCGCATGACCCGTTTCAAAGTTAATATTGGCCCCCGGAGCTATGCCTATGCCTCCCACTATTGCGGCAAGTGCATCAGATATATAATCCCCGTTAAGATTGAGTGTTGCAATAACAGAATATTCAGCAGGTCTCGTAAGAATCTGCTGAAGGAAGGCATCGGTAATGACATCCCTGATTATAACCTTCCCTCCCTCTGAAGCTTTTTTCAATGCTTCTTCAGCTTCTTTTTCACCTCTTTCGCCGGCAATCTTCCTGTATTCATTCCAGGTAAAAACCTGCTCACCAAATTCCCTTTCAGCAAGCGCATAGCCCCATTTCATGAAAGCACCTTCGGTATATTTCATGATATTTCCTTTATGAACTATTGTGACCGAAGGGAGTTTTCTTTCCACGGCAAACTTAAGAGCCTGCCTGACAAGCCTTTCAGTTCCTTCAATCGAAACAGGTTTTATGGCAAATGATGAAGTCTCAGGAAATCTGATTTTTTTAATCCCCATTTCTGAAATCAGAAAGTCTCTGAATTTCCCGGTCTGTTCCTCTCCATGCATGAATTCAATGCCGGCATAAATATCTTCGGTGTTTTCCCTGAAAACATGCATATCAACCAGTTCGGGGTGCTTCACCGGGCTTGGAACACCTTTGTAGTAGCGCACAGGCCTGTAACATGTGTAGAGATCAAGTTCCTGCCTGAGCGCAACATTGAGTGAGCGGATGCCCTCTCCCACCGGCGTGGTGAGAGGACCCTTGATGCCCACAAGGTATTCCCTGAAAGCACTGATAGTTTCTTCGGGAAGCCATTTGCCGGTATGCCTGAAGGCTTTCTCCCCGGCAAGAACCTCTTTCCACTCAATTTTCCTGGTGCCATTGTAAGACTTCTCAACCGCAGCATCAATCACGCGTACTGCCGCACGCCAGATATCAGGGCCGGTACCGTCACCCTCAATAAATGGAATAACGGGATTGCCCGGTGTAATAAGCCTGCCATTCTTTAGTGTAATCTTTTCAGGTTTCATTCTTTTTACCTTTGCTTTGTTTTCCGATCATGTTTAAAGCGCTTCCTTCCCTGAACCATCCAATCTGATTTTCATTGAATGAATGGCTCAGGAAAATTTCTTCTGAAGTTCCGTCATTATGTCTTATAACTGCCTTTACCTCGCTGCCGGGTGCAAGTAATCTGAGTCCTGTTATGTCAATCCTGTCATCTTCCCTGATTTTATCATAATCTTCAGGATTTAAGAATATCAGAGGCAGAACTCCCTGTTTTTTCAGGTTTGTTTCGTGGATTCTTGCAAATGATTTTGCTATTACGGCTTTCACCCCAAGGAACCGTGCTTCCATGGCAGCATGTTCGCGTGATGATCCTTCTCCGAAGTTATCTTCAGCCACCACCACCGAACCATATCCGGCATCGCGGTAATTCCGGGCGGTTGCAGGCACCGGTGAATATTTTCCGGTTAGCCGGTTCAGAACGAGGTTTGTCTGATTATTAAAAGCGTTGACTGCACCTGTCATGTAATTTTCCGAAATGTTTTCGAGATGTCCGCGGTACTTCAGCCAGGGACCTGCCATTGAGATATGGTCGGTGGTGCATTTACCTTTGACTTTTATCAGCAGAAAAAGTCCGTGGAAATCTTTTCCTTCCCATCTTTCGAAAGGTTTAAGCATTTGCAGGCGCTCCGAGTCATCCCGGATAATGATTTCAATATCTTCCGATGGCTCTGCATGTTCTTCCAATCCTTTATAACGGAATTTCCCGGCATCAGCGGGAAGGGGACTCAAAGAAGGAACGGTCAGCATTACCGCCCTGCCTTCAGCATTTATAAGAGTGTCTTCTATAGGATTAAATGACAATTTTCCTGAAAATGCAATAGCAGCAGCCAGGGGTGGTGATGTTACAAAAACGTGAGTATTGGGATTTCCGTCGGTGCGCTTTGAGAAGTTGCGGTTGAAGGTATGAATAACAGAATTGGTCCGGTTGTTATCATCTGTTTTTCTTTTCCACTGGCCTATGCATGGGCCGCAGGCATTTGCAAAGACTTCAGCCCCGGCCTGCCGGAAAATTTCCATTATACCGTCCCGCCCGGCAAGAAACCGAACCATCGCCGAACCCGGGGAAATCATAATCTGTGCAGCAGGCTTAAGTTTTTTTGAAATTGCATCTCTGATTACTGAAGCTACAGCAGAGAGGTCTTCGTAGGATGAATTTGTGCAGGATCCTATCAGTACAGCCTCAACCTTTTCAGGCCAGTTATGTGTTTTCAGTGCTTCTTTCATCTCTGAAACCGGTGTGGCAAGATCAGGGGTAAAAGGACCGTTAATATGAGGTTTGAGTCCGGAGAGATCTATTTCAATAATTCTGTCGTAATATTTTTCAGGCTGTTCGTATACTTCGGGGTCTGCTTTCAGATGCCGGCTGTTTTCAAGAGCCATCTCAGCAATCTCCTTCCTTCCTGTTGATGCCAGGTATTCAGCCATTGTATTGTCGAATGCAAATAAGGAAGAGGTGGCACCTGTTTCGGCGCCCATATTGCAGATGGTTGCCTTGCCGGTACATGAAATTGTTTCAGTCCCTTCGCCGAAATATTCTATCACTGAGCCTGTTGCTCCCTTTACCGTAAGTAAGCCTGCAAGTTTCAGTATAACGTCTTTTGGTGACGTCCATCCTGAAAGTTTGCCGGTAAGTTTAACCCCTGTAATTCCTGGGAGTCTGAGTTCCCAAGGCATTCCGGTCATGGCATCCACCGCGTCGGCTCCGCCGACACCGATTGCCAGCATGCCAAGGCCTCCTGCGTTCGGCGTATGCGAGTCGGTTCCGATCATCAGTCCGCCAGGGAAGGCATAATTTTCAAGAACAATCTGGTGGATAATCCCGGTGCCGGGTCTCCAGAAGCTTATGCCGTATTTCCGGCATGCCGATTCAAGAAATTCATACACTTCCCTGTTGGTATTCAGTGCATTATCAAGGTCCTGCTCACTGCCTTTATCAGCTACAATCAGATGGTCGCAATGCACTGAAGCCGGGATTGAAGTTTTTTTTCTGCCGGCAAGCATAAATTGCAGAAGTGCCATTTGTGCCGTTGCATCCTGCATTGCAAGACGGTCGGGGCGGAATTCTGCATAATCTGCTCTTCTCTGCAGGCTGAAATCCGGTTTTCTGTTATATAAATGACTGTATAAAATCTTCTCTGTTAGTGTCAGAGGTCTGCCGGTTTTTTCCCGGATTGCCTCCATCCTCTTCCTTAACGAATTATAAAAAACCTTTATATTTTCTTTATCCCTCATCATTCTCTTTACCGTTTCAGCTTCTTATCTGTCCCTCTCCTTCAATAATCCATTTATAGGTAGTAAGTTCTCCGAGAGCCATTGGTCCTCTTGCATGGAGTTTCTGTGTTGATATTCCTATTTCTGCTCCGAGTCCGAACTGTGCACCGTCGGTGAATGCTGTTGATGTGTTGGAGTAAACGGCTGCTGCATCAACAAGGCTGAAGAACGATTTTATCCGTTCGCCGTTTTCCGAGATAATTGCCTCGCTGTGTTTTGAACTGTAGCGGGTAATATGTTTTACAGCTTCATCAAATGAACTTACTGTCTTTACTGCCATTTTATAAGAGAGGAACTCCGTTCCCCATGATTCTTTTGTGGCAGGTTTAAGCAGATGATCAGGATAGTTTCCTTTCAGGCTTTTACGGGCTTTACCGTCGGCGTAAACAATAACATTTTTATCTGCGCACAATCCGATGATGTACGGGAGGTCGTCAAGGCGTTTTTCGTGGATGACAAGGCAGTCGAGTGCATTGCATACGCTTACCCTGCGTGTTTTTGCATTGTTAACTATAATGCGGCCTTTTTCCCTGTCGCCGTATTCATCAAAATATGTATGGCATATACCTGCGCCGGTTTCGATGACAGGGACAAGTGCATTCTCTCTTACAAAATCAATAAGTGATCTGCCTCCGCGTGGGATAATGAGGTCAACATAATCGCGGGCTTTAAGGAGCTGAAGGGTTTCGTTCCGGCCTGCAGGGAGGAGGGTGACAATATTTCTGTCAACGCCTGCTTCCTCAAGAACCCGGTTTATGATGCTTACAAGAGCCTTGTTGGAATTTATAGAGTCACTTCCTCCCTTGAGTATGCAGGCGTTCCCCGACTTGAAACAGAGGGAAAAGACATCAAGGGTTACATTCGGGCGTGCCTCATAGATTATACCTATAACTCCGAAGGGAACGCTCACCTTTGAGATTTTCAGACCATTAGGCCGAATAAACTCCGTTAAAACCCGTCCGAGCGGTGAAGGGAGTGAAGCAACATTTCGTATATCGGATGCAATATTTCTGATTCTGTCGCCGGTAAGAAGGAGCCTGTCGTACCTTGGGTCATCGCCTTTCATCTTTTTAAGGTCCTTTGCATTCTCAGCAAGTATAAACGGGATGTCAGCTTCAACCGCATCTGCCAGTTTAAGAAGAATTGCATCAATTGTTTCGCTGCCGGCATTAATAAGTTTCCGTCCGGCATCGGCAGCCTTTCTGAAAAGAGGAATAGAGTTCATTTTACTTCAGTTTTGAGTTAATCAGGAAGGTTGTACGGCTCCGGCTTTTTCGTTAATAACCAGGTAATGATAATGTATCAGAGGTTTGCTGCATTTCTTCCCGGTGTTTTCCTTTGCCTGTTCAGAGTCATATTCGGTTTTCCCGAGCCCGATATATTTTCCATCCTCATCAACAATTCTTACAATATCTCCTTTTTCGAAATAGCCTTCTATATCTGTAACTCCCACAAGCAGGAGGCTTGAGGCTTTACTTCCGAGGAGTGCTTCTTTTGCGCCCCGGTTTACCACAATTGTACCGCGGGCGAAAGTTTCCGAGTGGGCAATCCATTTTTTCACCCCGTTGCGGCGTTTGTTTCCCGGGATCAGCCGGGTGCAGGGGACATCCCTTCCGCAGACGATATCGGTAATAATTGCATCGCGCAGGCCGTTGGCAATAAAAACATTAATCCCCTCGGAGGCAATTTTCCTGGCGCTGTGATATTTTGTAAGCATGCCGCCTCTGCCGAATTCCGACCTGAAGGAAAAAATATATTGTTCCAGTCCTGTGGCATCGGGTTTTATCTCCCTGATCAGTTCAGCTCCGTCATCTCCCGGAATACCTGAATAGATTCCGTCAACATTTGTAAGAAGGATAAGTGATTTGCAATCCATCATTGAGGATATCAGTCCGGACAATTCGTCGTTATCGGTGAACATCAGTTCGTTAACCGAGATAGTATCATTTTCGTTAACGATTGGTATAACGTTATTTTCGAGCATAGCCATGATGCAGCTTTTCATATTGAGGTAGTGGCGCCTGTCCATGAAGCTCTCCTTAGTTGCCAGCACCTGGCCTGCAGGTATTCCGTACTTTCCAAAGAAATACTGATAATTAGCCATCAGTTTTCCCTGCCCTACCGCAGCGAGAACCTGTTTGGCTGCCACCGGGTGTGTTTTTCTTGAAACGGCAATTTCCGACCTGCCTGCTGCAACTGCACCTGAGGTTACAAGTATCACTTCAATCCCGTTTCTGTAAAGGATTGCAATGTCTTCGACAATCCGCGAAATTCTCCATGTATTCAGTGAACCGTCATCATTTGTCAGCACGTTGCTTCCGACCTTGACGGTTATCCTGGAAAATTCCTTTTTTCTCTTTTTTAATTCAATATTCATTTATTGTTTCACTATGTTATCAGAATAAGATTTTTATTAAATATTTTGTTGCAAATATAATATTTTTTGTAAATATTTTAAACATTAAATTTTAAGTAAATCCATAATAACGGATTAGCTTATTAATTGAAGGAAATAAAGTTGAAGCATAAACTTTTAGTTTGCAAGTAGCAGAATGGATGCAAATATTAATGGTATTGCCCGTAGGTCATTTGGTATTGTAGATTGGATTTGCATCCCAACCATAATTATTGCCCGTAGGGCATACGGTATTGTAAGACCGGAAAATTTTTCCAGGAATCCTATCCATTATGCGGTAAAATCCCAAATCCGAAATCCGCAGTTAAAAAAACATCCCCCTTAATCCCCCTTCAAAGGGGGAAGGTTAATGGTATTGCCTATTTAAATGGGGAAGGTGTATTCTGCTTTTATTTTTTCGTTTTTCTGTCAATAACTTCTCTCGAAATAACCCCTGTTCTTTTTGCCCATTTCTCATATTCCGAAATCATTTGAGCCGTTTTGTCCGGGAATTTTTTGCTCAGGTCATTAAGTTCCGACCTGTCATCTTTAAGGTTGTATAATTCCCACTTCAGGAATTTTTTTGCATCGTTGTCGTAGGCCGATACCAGTTTCCAGTCGCCATCCCTCATGGCACGGTTCCCTTCATGCTCCCAGAAAAGAGGGGTTTTACGCTTCAGATTCTTACCTTTAAAAGCAGGAACAAGACTTATACCTTCCATAGGGAGTATTTCCCTCTCTTTAAGTATTTCAAGGTTTTCCACATCTGAAAGGTCAACAATCTTTCCGGGATAATTTGCCCCGGTCAGTTCGACTATCGTAGGCATGATATCAATAATATGGGCAGGGCTGGTATCAATTCTCCCGGGTTTAACAAGTTTCGGGCAGTATGCTATAAAAGGTGCGGCAATTCCCCCTTCATGAACCCAGTGTTTATACATCCTGAAGGGTGTATTGCTTGCATTTGCCCATGGGTATTCATAAGCGTCGAATGAATCGGGCGTTCCGGTTTCTCCTTTTGCTTTAAGGAAAGCAGCCTGATTCCGTGTTGATTCATGACACCCTCCGTTGTCGGAAAGAAATATTATCAGTGTGTTATCGAGTTCTCCGGTGGTCTCGAGGTATTTAATCAGTTTTCCGATATTCTGATCCATTCTGTCTATCATCGCCGCATAAACAGCCATGCGGAGATCCCACATTTTCTTCTGCTCTTCAGTGAGTGTTTCCCATGCAGGAACTCTCTCATCCCGGGGAGAAAGTTTAACATTTTCATCAATAATACCGAGCTTCTTCATTCTTTCGAATCTCTCTTTCCTGAGAGCATCCCAGCCGTTCATGTATTTTCCGCGGTATTTTGCAATATCCTCAGGCAGTGCATGGAGCGGCCAGTGAGGCGCGGTGAAAGCCATATAGAGGAAGAATGGTTTGTTTGCCTCTTTTCCTGCTTTAAGGAACTCCAGCGAATAGTCGCCCACTGCATCGGTGAAGTAAAAACCCGTGTCGGGCGGGAAGAAGAGTTTATCATCAAGCATCCATCTAACAGGTTGCATTCCCTCACGGTATGCAATTGGTTTGAAATAGCTGCCGGCACCTTCAATAAGTCCGAAAAACCTTTCAAAGCCTCTTTTCAAAGGGTGGGCTTCCGGGATATTTCCAATATGCCATTTGCCCGACATAAAGGTAGTGTACCCATTCTGTCTGAGCACTTCAGCGATTGTAACGCATTTATCATTAAGAAATCCCTGGTAAGCCGGGTAGCCGAGGTCGTTAACCATATCTCCCACCCCTGCCTGGTGCTGGTAAAGGCCTGTAAGCAGTGATGCTCTTGTGGGGCAGCTTCGTGAAGCATTGTAAAACTGAGTCATTCGAAGCCCCTGTGAGGCAAGCCTGTCGAGATTGGGTGTATGGATTTCCGAACCGAAGCATCCGATATCGGAATAGCCCATGTCGTCGGCAAGGATGAGGACAATGTTGGGTTTTTGCTGTGCAAAAGCAGTGCTCCCTGCCAGAAGAAGTGGCAATAATGCTTTTGATGATTTCATATACTGAACTTTTTAAATATTTCTTCATGTACAACATTCCCGTCAACATCGCAATGCTGAAATTTAATAATCACCTCATCATTATTCCGGTAAACAGTTCCTCTGAGATATCCTCCTTTAACCCTCAGGAATCTGTGTTCGGGGCGTACATCGCTCTGGTTCCATCCTTCGGCATGGACATCCGAACCCGGACCAGTACCAAATTCCCACAGGGTTGTTCCGGGAATATTGGTCACATACTGCCAGTGACGGTCGCCGTTACAGATAAAAACATTGTCAAACTGCTTAAGGAAATTTCTTATCTCATCCCCTTCGTATTTAAAACCTTTGTTTGAGTAATTGTCGTTTTTATTATCCCTGTCGGGCCCCAGTATTGGCCCGGGGCTAATTATCAGTTTATATGTGGCATCCGATTCCTTCAGCGTTCTGAAGAGCCACTCTTTCTGTTCCTTCCCCCAGATTGTTTTCCCCGGCCCATCGGGATCATCGTTCTTACTTCTGTAATTACGCCCCTCCATAAGCCATATCTGCAGGTCTTTCCCCCAGCGGATTGTCTTATACGGCAGATCATTTGACGGAAACTGTTCCTTATCAAATATTTCCAGTCCACGCTCCCAGGTCACTGTTCCGTATTTCATTCCCGGATAGGCATCATCCCTCAGCACATCATGATCATCCTTCATAAAATATGTCGTAACCTCCTTATAGAAGTCCCTCTGGTAAGGAAGCGCAAAAATCCTGTCCCATTTAAACCGCATCAGTTCTTCAGTAAGGGCAAATGGTCCGGGCTTGTCGTAATATTCAACATCTCCGGTGTGAACAAAAAAATCGGGAAAAGGCTGGAGCATTGATCTGTATATCTTATGGCCGTTTATTGAATCATCCCTGCGCGGGTAATCGTGGCAAGTAACTATGCAAAAGCTTATCTGTCTCACAGAATCAGGATCAGGCGGAGTACGGAAAGAACCGTAAATCTTATCAGTTATCTTATTTTTACCGCTCCTGCGGGCTTCTATTTCAACAACATATTTTGTATCAGGCTTCAGATTTTCCAGTTTCCACTGGCGGGTGAAATTTTTCTTTTCATCAACCGGTACCCATCCGGTTTCCTTTTTCTGGTCTTCGGATCTCAGAGGATAGTATGAAAGTTTCACCTCGCCTTTCATGCCCGGGCAGGCACCTTCCATTTGATCAAGTGTGTAACCTTCAGGTATCTGTGCCCTGTAAATCGAATCGGGATTTGCCATTTTGTCAAGCCTACGGTGTTCCTTAGCCGTTGGCACCAGGAACTTCGGCCCTTTTCTGTTCAATTCGGGTGTTTTGGTAAGCCGTGTCCAGATAACAACCGAATTCTGGTCTGCCCATCCGTTATGAAATCCGTTTCCAAAATACGGACCTTCAGAGCGTCTGCCGCAGGATGCAAACAGGATGATGATTAATCCTGAAATGACTGCAAGTATTTTGTATTTCATGCTGTATGTTTATTGAGGTTATTTTGATTCTGCAGGAAATTTTCTTATTTCACCCCTGAGCCGCGGGTAAGTTTCCCATATCTCAGGGTCAGGTCCTTTTTCTCGGGGATCCCCTGTCTCTCTTAAAAGATTTGTCAGCCGTTCCGAAAGCTGTTTTCTGATTATCTCGAAAGCGGGTTTCCCTGCAATATTATCCATGCAAAGGAGGTTTAAGTTTTTTCTGATTATACTCCTTACCCACAGGATTTTGTTTCCATCCCGATATTTCCCAGTCGCCCGGCCCCCATGGTTTGCCGGTGAACCCAACGTGATAACTGTTTTCTTCGAGAATCTGAGTAAAAACCCTGTACTTCCGGGGAAAAGAACTGGCATGTGTACCAGCCTCTTCAATCTGCCACGGGTACCTGCCTGTAAGTATGCTTGCCCGGGAGGGACTGCTGCCGGGGGATGTTACAAAGGCATTGTTAAAGAGTATTCCTCTGGCAGCTACCCGGTCGAATCCCGGTGTTTTAACCCATCCGGTGCCATAGGCTGAGGCATAAGGCCACGACTGGTCGTCGCTTATCACAAATAAAATATTGGGCCGTTCAGGAGGCTTGGCAGCATGAGTTGTCAGGCCTGAAGCACACAAGGCAACTGAAATAACAGGTATGTAATTCATAATATTGCTGAAATGCTTTTTATAATTATATAGATATTTCAAATTTATTACATTTTAATTGTAAATAACAACCTTGCCCGCAAGCCCCGAAATCATAGTGGTATAACTTTTTGTCCATCTCACGGCTGCCGGGTTATCCTTAAGTGTCCTTACATAATTGCTGAGTGTAGTTGTATATTTTATCACCAGTGTATTTTTTCCTTTTCTCAGGAGTGAAGAGATATTAAACACCGGCCGACCATACCAGCATACGCCTGCATCTTTACCATTTATGGAAAGTTCCGCAATACCTCTGTTGAGGTTATTTAATGAAAGCCATCTCCCGCGGCCATCCGAATCAAATGTTATTTTATAATAAACTGTACCGGCAAATGAATTAAGTTTCCCGTCTGCGGATGTCCCGAATTCTTCTAACTCATCAAATGTCAGACTAAAATTGTTGCCGTTGATATGATGAAAATCAGCTTCCCACGGACCAGTAATTACAAGGACTGTATCGCCTCTTGCCTCTGGTGTCTCAGCTTTATGAGCATTTAATTTCCCGGGTTCAAATACCAGAAGAAGAGACTCAAGAGGCTCCAGTTTAATATTTAATGCCGACGGACTTTCATTGTAACTGTAAATTTCCCTCTTTCCGGTCTCAGGATCCCACTTCCATGGAATCTTATTCCCGGTTGGAAATACAACCTTTTTATATGCTGCCTTTTTCATATCCGGATTGACAAAAAACCATATATCTTTCTGTCCCAGTACATGTCTTATCTGGAACATCTCCGGGGAAGGATCTGATATTTCAAGGTCTTTCTTTATATTTAATTTTTCCAGAACATCTGTTGTCCACGGCAAAAGTGTTTCAGGTGAAGCCGGTTCTGGTGAAAGAAAAATCCTGTCTGGATATTTCTTTAACAGTTCATCAAAAATTTTTCTGACTTTTATGTTGTTCTCTTCAGCATTAACCAGAGAAAGTGACCTGTTAGGCACAGAACCGACAAGGAGTGTTTTACCGCCGGATTTAATATATTCAGCAATAGCTTCTGCCGATTGTGGTTCGACCGACTTTACATTGCACAATATCAGTGCATGGTACGACATTGGTCCATATTTAATTAATCCGTTTTCTTTTACAGCGTTGGTAATTACATTTTCATCAATATAATCACACGAGCTTCCTGCCTGGCTTAACGGCTCCCATAACCTGTAGCAATACCATGGTGTAGTATGAAAAGGCACCCTCGTAAGTCCGTATTCACTCCACACATCTCCTGTCGGGCCCATTATTGCTATATTCTTTACCGGTTGGGTGTTCTGGAATATAAATGATAACCGTGCGTTGTAATCTGTCCACCTCCTGAAATATGGCCACCATGTGTTATTTTCGCTGAAATAGGTTCCGAATCTTATCCATCCGGGGAAAGCGGCTTCAGCGGGCGAGTAGTTATAACCATGTAGTATTGAGTGATTTATTCCGGTAATAAAGTTCATATCATCATGCCTTTTTATTTCCTCGAGGGTAGTCTTAAAAACACCCCTGGTATTTGTCATAGCTTCGCAGCTTATTATTTTCCTGCCTTTCAGATGACCTCCCGAGGCAGCATAGAGATTCCAGATCATATAGCCATGCTCCTCATTCCATATCCATTCGTCGGTTTCCATATTAACAGAATAGAGCCAGTTATTGCTTTCAGGAATATCGGGTATCATATTTCCTTCCATCATTCCCATCAGAAAAGGTATTCCATAAGCCTGGTAACGGCAAAGCAATCCGTTTTCTTTACAGAAATTCTGGAAGGTTTGTGTAAAATTATCAAGGAATACTCTCACAAGCAGTTTATTATAATCATATCTGACTCTTTTTACCCTGTCGGCAAAATCATCTTTCATTTTATCTTTTTCGTAGCCTCGGTTTGGATCATAGAATATGAAAGGAAACCATGGCTTAAGATCATATCCGTATGTTTTGAGGAATATTTCCTCAAAACCATCTGTCCAGTTAGCGCCGGCGAGTTCAATGCTGTCGCAGAAGAGTGCCCTGATAAGTTTACTGAGAGGTATTCCTGTATCCTCGCTGATTTTTATTAGCCGGTTCAGGTAAGCCAGTGTAATTTCTTTTCTGTAATGATCCATTACTGGTCCGGCAGCGCCGGGGGCACCGTAGGAAACATGGCGGTAACCCTTTTCCAGTATACCATAAATTAAACTCCACCGACCCTGCGGAACCTTAAATGACAGGTTACTTTCTGCTCCTGTCAATGCTTTTAAATCTACAACCTCTTTGATATCATGCAAATTTTCAGGCACAAGTCTGATAAACATTAATTCTTCTGAAGAGGTTTTTCTTTCGGATGATCCGGACTGTGATCCCAGATCCATAGAGATAAGTTCATGAAAACTTTTATTTATTAAATCGCCACCTTTACATTCAATTGTGCGAATTATTACTCTCTGAATAAATTCATCTTCCCTGAGAAATTCCCCGCCGAATGGCCAGCCAGACCCGACTATCATGTCAGTTATCATTCCTCTTTTGTGCGCCTCCTCTGAAGCGAATGCAAGAATCCGGTTCCATTCAGGGCTGAGCCAGGTCAGAGCTTTTGTTCCTGAAGTATCGCACTCTTGAGGAACTGCTATGGGGTTTATCTCAACTCCCCCGATACCGGCCTTATGCAACACATCCAGCTGTCTGATTATTTCCTTTTCTGTTACCCTGTTGCCGTTCCACCACCATCGGACGAAAGGACGGGCTTCAGAGGGGGGATTTACAAAACCTTTATAAAGTTTATCATCTAATGAAAATTTGCAACCTGATAAAAGTAGAATCCCGATAAAAATAAGAGTTACAAATAATTGTCTGATCATAATTTTCTGGTTGTTTATATGTTATTTTAATCCTTTAACTTATTATCAGTTAAGCTCAATCAACAATTCTGATTTATTTGCACTATTTAATGGCACAATGGTTTTTATCTTTTTGAACAATTCCTTTTCAGGATAATTAATCAATTCGTTCAATCTCAATATATAATGGCAGCAATCTCCTGTTTCCTGATTGATAGAATGGAATCAGATCGCATCTGATTGAAGGCAGTTTTACATCTTTCATCTCAATGATGTCTGTTTTGTCTTTGTCATTTTTCATCTGAATAAAAAAGCTTCCGGCTTCAACCATCATCCTTCCATCTGCCGGAACAGGCTCAATGAATCTGAACTTCAGGTTATATCTCCCTTCATGTATCATTACCCTCCAGAAGCCATAGATTTCTGACTGCTGCCATATGTTAGGCTCTCCGTCTGCATCATTCCTGTTAAGAATAACAGGATTCTCGAACCGTGTTCCTATCTCGATGCGCGGACGGTCAATCAGGTTTTTCGAGGAAACCAGTTCATTGAAAACTGAATCAAGCACTTTTTTCAGTTTTACAGCTATTACGGAATTTCCCTTCAAAATGTTATTCTTCTCAAATGGATCCTGTTCAATATCAAATAGTTCAAACTTGTCAGGGGTTGAATTATAATCAGTATTGCCAACGAGTTTGTATCTGCCTTTCTGCAATGCAATATTGGTATAAAGTTCCGGCGAATGACGTGTCCAGTAAAAGAAAAGCGTTCTCTCTTCTGATTTCTTTTCTCCTTTGATAAAGGGGAGTAGGTTAATTCCGTCAATTTTAACACCTGATGGAAGGGGTGCATTGCACAATGCAGCAAGTGTGGGCAGGATATCAATAGCGGCTGCATCAGCATCCACATCAGTGATACCTGTTTTAAGGGCGGGATATCTTATCCAGAAAGGAACCCTTACCCCACCGCGGTAAACAGATGATTTTAGTCCGCGCATACCTGCATTGTAACGTCTTTGCTGGGAGCCGTTATCGGTCATAAAGATGACAATTGTATTTCCTGTAATATGCAGTTCATCAAGCTTCTTAAGCAATCTGTCAACATTATCGTCAATGTTTGTTACCATGGCATACACTTTCCGGGCATCCTCCTTCTCTTTTTCAGTCATCTGAGGGAAAGGCCTGCTGTCACCTTCAAATCCGCTTGAGGGATCAATATTCCTGTACATGTTGTAATATTTCTCAGGAACCTGCAGGGGTGTGTGAGGGGCATTGAAAGCAAGGTAACAGAAGAAGGGGCCGTTTTTATTCTTTTCGATGAAGTTCAATGCCTGGTCTGTAAAAATATCGGAACAGTAACCTTTATATGCCTGTTGTTTCCCGTTATGCCACAATATCGGATCGAAGTAACTGCTGTCGCCTCTGAAAAATGTTGTAATATCACCGGGCTGGCCCATTCCTCCGGAAAGATGAACAACAGATTCATCAAAGCCCTGGTCACATGGTCTCATGGGGTAGTTGTCGCCAAGGTGCCATTTTCCGAATATACCTGTGGTATAACCTGCTATTTTGAGCATCTCGGCAACGGTAACTTCTGAAGCAGCCATCATGGCGCCGCCGTTATAGGTATCCCTTACACCGGTGCGAAGGGAATAACGGCCTGTCATAAGAGAGGATCTGGTGGGTGCAGAAACAGGGCAGACATAGAAGTTATTGAACCTGACGCTTTCACGCGCCAGTCTGTCGAGTACCGGGGTTTTGACATGGGGGTTGCCGTTAAAGCCGAGGTCTCCGTAGCCCTGGTCGTCGGTAAGGACAAGAACAACATTAGGATGTTTCTGGGCCTTTGCGGATAGCAAAGCAAGGCAGACCAGACCCGCTGAAACAAGCCCTTTCCTGATAACAATATTCTGTTGATTCATAGTATATTATTTATTATTATAATCTATCCCCTCCACGGTCTCTGACGCTCTTTTATCTGAGCCAGGGCATTAAGTGCGATATTGACATCTTCAACTATCTGGAAATCATACATTCCAAGGCATATAAAATCGGCTCCGTTTGAAAAAGCATATTTTAATCCGGTTTCAGGTTTGATGGCTCCGGCGGCCAGTACTTTAAAAGCTATCCAAGGTTCTTCAAGTGTTGCCATATACCTGATTGTCTCTTCAGGATTATAATCAAAAATATTATTATGCCACTCGGAATTTCCTTTTGCCGACCAGTAATCATGGTTGTGGCAGGTCTTTACCCAGAAATCTGGTTTAATACCATATTCAACACATTTCTTGATTGCTTCAATTTTATGGGCGCCTATTCCTGCGGGTTTTCCATGGTTTCTTATCTCCTCCAGTCCTTTGCGGATGAGTTCCATCCTCTGATCCACGGTTCTTTTGAGAGGATCGTCCCAGTTCTCATTGGTCCAGCGGTCGGTTATTTCTCCCTGGCAATAAAGAGCATCTGCATCCACTGCCAGCGACATGGCAATACCTTTCTGAAAGTCAAGACTAATACCACAATCGGAAATAAATTTCATTTTGCTTCTGAACTCATGTTTGTATTTACGGAATACTCTTCCAAGCTGGGGGTTTGTCAGAAGTGCGTTTACTCCGCATTTCTCGGCAAGTGCGAGTGTTTGCATTACCTTTTCATCGGTGTGGTATGTTTTCACAAGTTTTGAGACGTAAATCAGGTCGCGGGCGTGTGCCCATCCGCCGATAAGGTTTCCTCCCATAATGATGCGGCTAAGTTCAAACTCCGCAGGCTTTCCCTCTTTGTCAATATATTTTATTTTTCCTTTCGTTATCTGTCCTTTCAGATCTTTCAGCGAGGTGTAGGTAAAAGTAAGAAGGGTTGCTCCGGTATTTGCATCTATGCCTTGAACTTTAAGAAGTTTCTCCTCAACGCTATCCCATTTTCTTTTTCTGTATAGTGCGTATGCAAATGCACCTATAGCGGGAACGGATATCAGGTCACGGAGAAGTTCACGGCGGCCTGTTATACTTTCTCCGGAACCGGAATCCACGGGGATAGGTTTACGTGCTTTCTCTTCCTTCCATCTGGTAATAAGCCTGTCGAGTCCGAAGAAATAACCGGCCGGGATAAATACAAAAGCTGTAAGAACAAAGAACTCAATTAGGTTTCTGTTTATCCAGAGATAGTTACCTTCCACGGGTGCTCCAAACATATACCCGGGTATAGGAGGATAAGCAACAAAATAGAGCAGGAGCATCAATGCACCTCCTGCGCTTGCCCACCGGGAAAGGAGTCCGAGCATCAGTCCCACGCCTACAAGTATCATTCCCCAGATATTGATAAAATCAACTATGCCTGTTATTGCTGGGCTGTTAGCCATTGAAGTAAAAATCGGTGCAAATATCCATCTCGATCCTGCAAGATAAGGAGCCGAGCTCCAGTTGACTGCAATTATTTTTGCAATGCCTTCGTAAAGGAAGTGCCAGCCGATAGCAATCCGCACAATAGTCAGAAGGTAACGGCCGGTTCTGGTAAAATCTGTGTATGACATCTTTTTAAAATATTAAAACATATAATTTAATTAACTTATTTTACCAAGTGCCGGGTGACATAAAATTAGAAATGTATTGTTCCCTGTAACACTGTATTAATTTTAAATTTATTTACTACTATGGTTTCAAAATTAGTAATTTCAGTATAGTTTTTTACTGGGCAGAACAAGAAACAGATATTTTTTTTAAAAAATTCCTGAAAATTCATTAAAGTGATGCACGGTATAATTAATTTTTTTAACTTGTATAAAATTTTAATACTAAAGAGTCAGGCATAAGACCGTTTGTGGTTGTGAGTGCATAAAGGTTAATCGTTCTTATGTAACTGAGGGGGCGGGAGCATGGGTAGAGCGGAGGGCGGATTGAGGATTTTGGATTGCGGATTTATGGAGAGAACCTTCCCCCTTTGAAGGGGGTTAGGGGGATGTTTTTAATTTGGGATTGTGGATTCCGGATTTTGGATTAAACGCTATAATTGTCTCGCTGTGTTATGAAAAAGATAATTGCTGAAAAGGTAATTCACCGTGATGAAAAGCGTGAGGCCGGAAGAGATAAGGAATCAGGAAGGTCTGCTGATAAAACATCTGTGACTTTAGCTCCTTTAAGTGAGAAGGGCAAGGAAGATATTTTGGCGTTTCGCAGGTGGCTTGAAGCGCACAGGTTTCCGGTGACGACGATAAAGACCTATACCGGTATGGTTGAGACTTTTCTGAGGTTTGTAAGGCCGAAGGAGGCGGCTGAGTGCAGTACCAGCGATATTATAAGGATGGTTGATGAATATATGCTTCCGAAAGGATTAAGTTATTCCTATCAGAATCAGATGGTAAGTGCTCTTAAGAAATTTTTCGGCACTATTTGTAAAACATCTGTTGAGCCTGTGGATATTGGAAGGCCCAGGCGTCAGCACAGGTTGCCGAATGTATTAAGTAAGCAGGAAGTAAAAAAGATACTTGATTCAGTCAGTAATGAAAAGCATCGGGTTATGTTGAGTATTATATACGGTTGTGGTTTAAGGAGAAGTGAGGTTTTGAATCTGGTTCCGGCTGATATTGATAAAGACAGAAAGCTTGTAAGGATACGGCAATCGAAAGGGTATAAAGACAGGTTTGTGCCGCTTTCGGACAAGCTGGTTGAGATGATTAATCAGTATGTTTTGCATTACAGGCCTCAGAAGTATTTATTTGAGGGGCAGTACCGTGGCAGCAGGTATAGTGAGACAAGTCTGGAAAAAGTTTTCAGGGCGGCATTTGAACGTGCAGGGATCAAAAAGCAAAACATTACGCTCCATGGGTTAAGACACAGCTATGCTACGCATTTGCTTGAAGCAGGGACAGATTTACGGTACATTCAGGAGTTACTGGGTCACAGGAGCAGCAAGACTACAGAGATTTACACGCATGTAAGTACTCAGAGCATTCAAAAAATCCGGAGTCCTTTTGATGATTTGTAATAGATTTTATATTTTTGATAACGACATTGAAATAAAGGATAATGACAGGTATATAATAACACCCAAAGATGTAAATAATGTTTACTTTTGGTAGATATATAACACGTTAGGCGCAATGCATATACCGAAAGACAAACCAATATGAAGAAATATTTGGAAATAGTTTTAGATATTACACTAATTATGTTTATAGGAGGTTGTACATCTATGAAAAATCTTTATTTATCTGAAGTTAGAAAAGAATTAACAATGTATTCAAATTCTAAAACTGATATCATCACTGAAAGAGATATTGCCGCTCTCCCCGAACCTGTTCAGAAATATTTCCGGCATTGTGGCTACCTTGGCAAAGAAAAGATGATCAATGCAGAAGTTGAATGGAAAGATGTTTATATAAAAATGTCTGCTGACAAAAAATGGATTAGCTTAGATTGTTATCAATTTAATTCAGTTCCCGAGCCAACTCGAATTGTGTATATGAAAAGCTCTATTCTTGGTGTATTTCCTTTTGAAGGGAGGGATAAATACCAGGATGGACATGGAAATATGCTGATAAAACTCTTAAAAATTATAAAGGTTGCAGACGCGAAAGGTAAAGAAATGGACGAATCTGCCTTAGTAACAATATTGGCAGAGACTCTGATTATTCCAACTTATGCGTTACAAGACTATATTAAATGGTACGCTATCGATTCAAATACAGTCAAGGCTTTAATCAAATATAATGGAACTGAAGTAAGCGGATTATTTTACTTTAATGAGCAAGGCGAAATAATCCGATTTCAAACCGATGACAGATACTATTCTGAAAAGGGTACAAAGTATAAAAAAGTTAAATGGTCGGGAGTTTTGGGTAATTACATCGAGAAAAACGGAATAAAATTTCCATCTGATTTTAGAGCTATATGGCATAATGAAGAAGGAGATTTTGAATATTTTAAGGGAACAATTGCGGATATTAAATACAACATAAAATAACAAGGCACGAACGACCTAATACAGCATTAATGATTCGTTCTTTGGGCTTACCCAAATTTTTGCTTCGCATAAACTTATTTTATGCAATAAACGTTATGCCAAAGCTATTAATATTATTAAAGGTAGAAGCTTATGGATTATGTAAAACTAGTAAAACCTGAGAAAAAGCATAAAGAGATTATTCTTGATTTCATAAGAGAACATTATGCCAATAATGAATATGAAATTCATGGTGGAGCTCTTGTGGAAAAGTTAGATTATGATGTCTGGCTAAAACAGATTGTTGATAATTCAAATAAAGAAACAGTTCATAGGGATTGGGTTGTTTCTTCGACTTTCCTGGTGTTCAGAAAAAAAGACAATAGATTAATAGGTTTTGTTGACATACGACACGAACTGAATGATTTTTTGAGATCGTACGGGGGGCATATCGGATTAGGAATTAGACCTACTGAAAGAGGAAAAGGATATGCACTGGAAATTATGAAGAAAGCCTTAAACTACTGCAAGAAAATCGGTTTAAAGAAAGTAATGCTTGCATGCTATAAAGATAATATTGCGTCGAGAAAAACTATTGAAAGATGCGGTGGAATATTAGAAAAAGAATTTTTTCTTTCTGAACTGAAAAATCTGCCTTTTGAAACAGAAAATTTAGGTGATAAAATTGTACAGATATACTGGATAATTCTTTAATAATAAATTAAAGTGGCGACTGTTCAGTTTAAAATATTGCATATTTACAGGAAATTTTTTGATAATTAGAATAATTTAATTATAAAAAGGAGTTTAAAATGCTTAAAAAATATAACAGAACAATCTTCTTTTATGGATTATCATTGATAATTCCATGGATTCTATGGTTCATAGTCGCATATTTTAGCCATATGGAAAATAAGAGTTCATTAATCATGTTTTTGATGCCTGTATTGGGAGTTCTGGGATTAGTTTCACCTGTTTTTGTAGCAGGCTATCTGTTTCTTATTGACAAAGACCTCATGGAAGATTTAAAAAACAGGATTTTTAATATGCAAAATTTCAACTTTTTATATTTTGTTATAACATTTTTGTTGATACCACTCTCCATTGTCATAGCTCAATTGATTTCGGTTTTCTTTGGGCATAGCCTTTCTCAATTTTATATTTCTGGTAATCCATCATTTACTTCTTTTGTTTTTTCACCATGGTTTATACTTGTTTTTGCTCCAATCGTTGAAGAATTAGCCTGGCATAGTTACGGAACTGATACTTTAAGGAGAAGGTATAATCTATTTATAACTTCAATAATATTCTCCTTTTATTGGGTAATATGGCATTTGCCATTGTCATTTATAAAAGGATATTATCATAGCAATGTCATTGCTGATGGTTTATTGTATTCTTTAAATTTTGTGTTTAGTTTATTTGTTTTTGTGATTTTAATGAATTGGCTTTATTATAAAACAAAGCGTAATATTTTTACTGCTATTATTTTTCATTTAACTGCAAATATTTCCAACGAGATATTTGCAACACATCCAGATAGCAAGGTTATTCAAACAGTATTATTGCTGATAGTTACAATTATTATTTTAATTTTTGACAATAAAATGTTTTTTCAAAGGAAGTTACTAATTGATAATTTTAGTCTGCGCCTAACAGCGGCTATACGCCATTAAAACGTCGCATAGCCGCGGAACGTTAGGTGCAATGCCGCCAAAACAAGAAAATTAGGAGTGATTATGAGAAAAATTATTTTGGGTATAATCCTTGGAATTATTGCAGGAATAATAGATGTTATTCCAATGATTTTACAAAAA
>Ga0078972_1002028_pt1 | contig 70375 bp, 66 predicted proteins | sample YelNatPaOPGAMG01_FD_67568 | JGI IMG/M metagenome (GOLD analysis project Ga0078972, IMG submission 67568) | Hot spring thermophilic microbial communities from Obsidian Pool, Yellowstone National Park, USA - OP-RAMG-01 (SPADES assembly) (version 2) | ecosystem: Environmental > Aquatic > Thermal... | reverse complement strand
GGATAAGGCTTTTAAAAAGCTTACTTTTCTCCATACAGAAGAGTCGGTTGAGTCGGATACAGGACCAGATATTCATGATAAAAAATTGCTAAAGTCACCACACTTTTTAAGGAGGAGCCGACTTTTTCTTAACTCGGCCAGGGTCCTTACTCAGCTATCTTAAAAGGAATCAACCGGAGAAAAATTGTCGGAGCGCCAGTCCTCAGAAGATTCCCATTTCATTTTTCATCTTGCCTGACGACCGGCAAAAATTTCCTCAGCTTCCTGAGTATATTTTCCATCCTGACCAAAAAGTATCAGAGGGGGAATGGTTTCAGGTTTTTCAGCATAAAAACCACATTCAGCCAGAAAGAAATTGGCTGGCTCGTTTTCTCGGGGGAAGACTGACCTTCTGGATTTGATTTTCAATCCCTGTCTTTCCAGCTCCTGCTCAAATTCCAGCCGGCGGCTTGCGGGAAAGATAAAAAAGGCACTTCCCGTTTCTTTCAGCCACTTCTTACTCCAGCTAAGTATTTCATCTATGGAACAGAGAAGCTCATGCTTGGCTATGTTTTTTTCTTCCGAGGGACTTAAAAAACCACTGTTGCGGCGGATATAGGGAGGGTTGGAAAAGATAACATCAAATTTTCGGTAGGGGCTGTATTGTCTGAAATCCTTTTGCAGAATGGTAATACGGCCTTCCAGGTTATTAAGCATCACGTTGCGCCTGGCCAAATCGGCCAGAGGCGGCTGAACCTCAAGGGCTATGATATGTTTGAATGGTTTAACACTAAGCAGGAGAGAAATTATTCCACAGCCGGTGCCGATTTCCATCAACTCGTCGCCCTCTCTGGTTCTTATGAAATCAGCCAGAAGCGGGGCATCAACCGAAAAACGGAAACCATTCTTCCGCTGCAAAACCAGAATTCTTCCCCGATAAAAAGTATTTAAACTTTCATCCGGTCTTATTTCCGGGTCAACTTCAATCATCATCTTCCATATCAATAAACACTAAAATATTATCATTTTCAACCTGAATGATTCCACTGTTCAACGGAACCCTATTTTCCAGATTGAGGGTGGTGCGGTAGATAATTTCTCCTTTGCCCAGATAGGCATTGAGCGCCCGATGTCCGGGCCAGATCCCCAAATAGCCATCCAGGCCTGGCACCTGAATTTCGGTTACTTCAGCCTCCACCAGCAGCCGCTCAGGAGAGATAATTTTCAGGTGAAGATGAGCTCCTTTTTCCTGGGTCATAGCTTTTTAAGCTCCTCAGCTTTCTGGACAACTTCATCAATGGTACCCACCATGTAAAAAGCCTGCTCCGGCTTATCATCATGGAGGCCTTCGCAGATTTCCTTAAAGCCCCTGACGGTTTCTTCTACCGGCACATACTTTCCTGAGCGTCCGGTAAATTGTTCAGCCACATGGAAAGGCTGCGACAGGAAGCGCTGAATCTTCCTGGCTCTGGCCACAATAACCTTATCTTCTTCCGACAGCTCTTCAATCCCCAGAATGGCAATGATGTCCTGAAGTTCCTTATAGCGCTGCAAGATTTCTTTAACCTTCTTAGCCACCTGGTAATGTTCTTCTCCCACAATCCTGGGGTCCAGGATGCGGGAATAAGAGCTTAAGGGATCAACTGCTGGATAAATTCCCATTTCAGTCAGCGCCCGGCTGAGGTTGGTAGTGGCATCCAGATGGGAAAACGTGGTGGCGGGAGCGGGGTCGGTAAAGTCGTCGGCCGGAACGTAAATGGCTTGAACCGAGGTGATGGAGCCTTTCTTGGTAGAAGTGATTCTTTCTTCCAGCTCACCCAGCTCGGAAGCCAGGTTGGGCTGATAGCCGACGGCTGAAGGCATCCGACCGAGCAAAGCTGAAACCTCGGAACCAGCTTGAACAAAACGGAAAATATTATCAATGAACAGCAAGATGTCCTGCCCCATCTCGTCCCGGAAATATTCAGCTACGGATAAGGCAGCAAGTCCAACCCGCAGTCGGGCTCCGGGCGGTTCGGTCATCTGTCCATAAATAAGAGCCGTTTTGTTCAAAACGCCCGATTGTTTCATCTCCAGCCAGAGGTCATTACCTTCTCTGGTTCTTTCACCCACGCCGGCAAAAACCGAATAGCCACCATGCTTTTTGGCCACGTTGTGGATCAATTCCATGATGATGACAGTTTTGCCAACGCCGGCTCCACCAAACAAACCGATTTTCCCACCCTTTAGGAAGGGCTGTATAAGGTCTATGACCTTTATCCCAGTCTCAAACATTTCCAGCTTGGTGCTCTGCTGGTCCAGAGGTGGTGGCTGGCGATGGATGGGATATTTCTTGCTGGCTTGAATCGGACCCAAATGGTCTACAGGCTCACCTATGACATTCATCAGCCGGCCCAGAGTTCCTTCACCTACCGGAACTTCAATCGGCACCCCCAGGCTTATGGCTTTCATCCCGCGAGCCAAACCATCGGTGGGGTGCATGGAGACACAGCGAACTTTGTAATCGCCGATGTGCTGTTCCACCTCAACCACAATTTCTACGGGAACCTGGACCGGAAAACCCTCGCTGGTGATCCGAATGGCTGTATAAATTTCCGGAAGTTCAGTTTCAGGAAAAGCCACGTCAACTACCGGACCGATAATCTGAACTACCTTACCCACTTTCTGCTGACCAGAAAACTTTGACTTTTCCCTGTCCGTTTGTGCCATCTCTTAAACTCCTTGCTCTCTCATGGCTTCAACCGCTGTCTGAATTTCCAATAACTCTTTAGTAATTGAAGCCTGACGTATTTTGTTTAGCAGCAACACCAGGTCGGAAATCAGCTCTTCGGCATTCTTGGTGGCATTTTCCATAGCCATCATCCTGGAAGCCTGTTCTGCTGCCTGTGATTCCAGCAGGAAATGCTGTAGTTGGTATTTCAGATAAAATTTGAGCAGATAATTGATTAGCCGCGCGGCTTCTGGTTCCCAATCCGGCTCTACCCAGGCCGTCTCGCTCTCCTTCTTCTCACCACTCAGCGGAAGAAGCCGGACCAGATTTATTCTGGGAGCAATGACCGAGCGGAATTCATTATAAATCATGTAAACTGCGTCCACCTGCTGAAAGATAAACTGGTATTCAAGATAGGAATTTAAATCCCGGCTTATTTCCTGGACCCTTTTATCCACCCGTTCGGCATAGGATTTTTCCATCGGGAACCCTGAGCGCTTAAAATAAGCGCTGGCTTTTTTCCCGACCGTAATCAACCGGAGCTCAGCCTTTTCTTTTTTCTGCTCCAGAAAATTGCTGGCGGCAGTTATAAGATTGGAATTGAAGGCTCCGCACAGCCCTTTATCAGAGGTTATTATCATCCCCACTATTTTCTTTTCCGGTCTTATTTCCAAAAAAGGATGGATGGGTAGGCCGAAACTTCTGGTCAGGGAGAGGGCCAGCTCGGGAAAAGTGTGCCAGAAAGGCCTCCTCTCTACCACCAGCCGGTGGGCTTTCTTAAAACGGGCTGTGGCCACAGTTTTCATCGCCTGGGTAACCTGCTGACTATTGCGGACGCTCTGAATCCGCCGCCTTAGATCAATCAGCGTGGGCAACTCTTAACTCCTCCCTAAAATTTTGGCTGAACTCCTGCAAAGCCTGGCTGATTTGCTCGTCCAGGTCCATATCAATCTGTTTTTTCCTGGCAATAGCCTGGAGCAGATGAGAATATTTGCTTTCAAAAAATTTATAAAGCTCTTTTTCATATTTTTTGATGGCTTCAACCGGAAATTCATCCAGATATCCCCGGTTGCCAGCATAGATTATCAGAATTTGTTTTTCTACGGGCAGGGGGGCAAAGGGCTCCTGTTTCAGAATCTCAGTCAGCCTTACCCCTCTGTCCAGCTGGGCCTGGCTGGCCTTGTCCAGCTCGGTCCCAAACTGGGCAAAGGTCAACAACTCGCGATACTGGGCCAGGTCCAATCTCAACTTTCCGGCGACCTGCTTCATGGCTTTGACCTGGGCACTGCCACCCACTCTGGAAACCGAAATGCCGACGTTTATCGCCGGCCTTATTCCAGCATTGAAAAGAGATGGCTCCAGATAAATCTGGCCGTCGGTGATAGAAATCACATTGGTTGGAATATAACCAGAAACATCTCCGGCCTGGGTTTCAATTATCGGAAGAGCGGTGAGAGAACCTCCGCCCAGTTCTTCATTTAGCTTGGCCGCTCTTTCTAAAAGCCGGGAGTGAAGATAAAACACGTCTCCAGGATAGGCTTCTCTTCCTGGAGGTCTTCTCAGCAGTAAAGAAATTTCTCTATAAGCAGCGGCATGCTTAGAAAGGTCATCATAGATAACCAGAGCGTGTTGGCCATTATCCCGAAAATACTCGCCCATGGCGCAGCCAGCATAAGGCGCCAGATACTGGAGCGCCGATGGGTCTGAGGCCGAAGCCACCACCACGGTGGTATAGGCCATTGCCCCGTAATCCTCAAGACTCTTAATGATCTGGGCCACGGTAGATTTCTTCTGACCGATAGCTACATAGATACAAATGACTCCAGCATTCTTCTGGTTGAGGATGGTATCAATGACAATGGTAGTTTTACCGGTCTGCCTATCGCCGATAATCAACTCTCTCTGTCCTCTGCCAATAGGAATCATGGCATCTATAGCTTTAATTCCAGTCTGGAGGGGTTCGCGCACCGGAAGTCTCTCCACCACCCCGGGAGCAAGTCTTTCCACAAACATATATCTGTCTGTTTTGATTGGTCCCTTATCATCAAGCGGATTGCCAAGCGGGTCTACTACCCGGCCGATAAGAGATGGGCCAGCCGGAACCTTCAGGATTTCACTCGTCCTTTTAACTAAATCACCCTCTTTAACCGAGGTGGTTTCGCCCAGGAGCATCACTCCGACTGAATCTTCTTCTAAATTTAGAGCAACTCCATAGATCCCCCGAGGGAATACCAGTAGCTCGTTGTACATCACATTTTCCAATCCATAAACCCGAGCGATTCCGTCCCCGACCGAGATGACCGTGCCGGTTTCCCGGATATCAAGACCGCCAGAAAATTCTTTAATCTGTTGTTCAATTATCCTGGTGATTTCATCTGCTTTTAATTGCATCTTGTCACCCCTGACTCACTATTTCTTTCAATTTCAAAAGACCACCCTTAACTGAAACATCGTAATAAATGCTTCCCTTTCTCAAAACCAGACCGCCGATGATTTCTGGATTCAGCCGGAAAAGCAACCTGACCGGTTTTTTTTCTCTCTCTTCCAGAATCTTTTTCAACTGACTTTTTTCCTCTTCAGTTAACTCCACTGCCGAACTTATTTCAAAAGTCTCAACCCCTTGCTCTTCAGCCCAAACTTCTGGCAGCTCGGCTAAGATCTCAGGCAAAAGGTTAATCTTTTCGTTTTCTACCAACAATTCCACTAACCGGTTAGCTTTGGGAGTAAGTCCAGACCTTTTTAATATCTCCTCTACTATCTTCTTCTTTTGGGGCTTGGCAACAAACGGCGAGATTAAAGCAAATTTTATTGATTCGCTGGCAGACATCAGCGCGGCCAAAGCCTTTAGCTGTTGATAGCAAACTTCAAACTCCTTCTCATTTTCCAGGGCCCGGGCTAAGCCCCTGGCATATTTCCTAATTATTTGCCGACGACTCATTGGCTATCCTGAGATTATCCATGGCCTGCTGTATTAGTTTTCGCTGAACTTCGGGAGTCATTCTCTCCCTTATCTTTTGCTCAGCCAGAGCCACACTCAGATTAATGGCATAAATCTTTAATTCCTTTAAGCTCACTCTGACTAGAGCCTCTATTTCTTCCCGAGCAAACTTCCTCAATCGCTCTGCTTCTTCCTCTGCTTCCTTTTTAATTTTTTCCCTTTCGGCCGCAGCCTCTTCTTCGGCCGTTTCTTTCATCAATTTAATTTCTTCTTCCAGACTTTCTAACCTGACCCTTGTCATTTCCAGCTTCCTTAAGGATTCAGTTTTTAGCTCTTCCGATTGCTGGAGAAGTCTGGCTATCATTTCTGCTTTATTTTTCAGGTATTCATTAATCGGCTTCCGGAGCAGAAAAGTCAGGCCGCCAAAGAGGACTATAAAGTTAAGAATCTGACCCAAAAAAAGACCGAGGTTAGAATGGCTGTGACCTTCCTCAGCCAGAGCACTTAACCCCGAGAAGAAAATTAGCCAGAAGAACATAAGCAACCTCAAGATTGGAAATCGGGTCTTCAATGAAGTATCTTCTCCTCTAATTTCTTAGCCAGATCTTCCACTTTCTTTTCCAGTTCCGATTTCAAAGCCTGAGTCTGAGCGTTAAGCTCTGCCTGGGCTGCGGCCACCTTTTCTTTAACCTCGGTTTGAATTTCAGAGACCAGCTGGGCTTTTTCCTCCAGGGCCTCAGCCACTATCTTTTCTTTGAGTAATAGCGACTCCTGTCTGGCCTCTTTAAGGCTGGATTCAATCTGATGGAGATGGTCTTCATAATCTTTCAAGGCCTGTTTATAAGCCCGTTCATTCTCTTCCAAGATTTTTTTGCGCTTGCTCCTGACCTCTAGCAAAGGTTTGAAAAAAAACTTGGTCAAGACAATCACCAGAATCCAGATGAGTATAAAGACAACGATAAAAGTTAGGTCAATCTGAAGCAAACCTGAACCTCTCTGTTACAAGGATAAAAATTTAGCATTAAAGAACTCAAAAAGCAACTCAGGTTGATCTGGCTTCTTAGCCCGGTTGATCGTACCCGCTCAGGAATTCTCTGGCTTCTCCCACCAGAAACAGGGAACCGGCCACCAGGATTGGAATCCTGCCCTCAGATAGGGCGAGGGCTAAGCGCAGGGCTGAAGATACTTTATCCTCAAGAAAGTATTTATTTTGGTACTTCTTTAATCGCCTGGCGATTTCTTCTGGTTTAGCCGCCCTTTCCAGGCAGGGTCTGGTCAGAATAACTCTGGCCGCCAGCGGGAAAAGCCACCGGGCAATCTTTTCCAGGTCCTTGTCTTTCATCACGGCAAAAACCAGAATGCAGGGCTCCTTAAGGCTCGCCCTCCAGTATTGACTGACGGCCCTGGCCCCAGCTTCATTATGACAGCCGTCCAGTATTATTAAGGGCAAGCGGCTGAATACTTCCAGCCTTCCCGGCCAGTCAGTAGTTTCTATACCCTTAATTATTTTCTGTTTGTCTATCTTCCAGCCCATTCCCTTCATAACTTCAGCCACAGCTATGGCCACAGCTGCGTTTTCTCCCTGATGAAACCCGGGCAGCGAGGGCTGAAATTCATAGACCTGACGGCCGCTTTCATACCTGAAAACCAAGCCAGTCTGGTTATCATTACAGGCAAGCTTTTTCCCCGAGCCGAAGACTTCTACCAAAGGAGCATCAACTTCGCGGCATTTCTTCTTGATCACCCTCTGGGCTTTCAGATTTCTGACCCCACTAACACAGGGCCTTTTCTCCTTAATTATCCCAGCCTTTTCAAAGGCTATCTTCTCCAGAGTCTTTCCCAGGTACTGCTGATGGTCATAAGAGATGGTGGTAATTATAGAGACCTCCGGCTGGACGACGTTGGTTGCATCAAACCTGCCGCCCATCCCCACTTCCAGAACCGCCAGGTCAATCTTTTTCTCCCTAAAATACAAAAAGGCGGCGATGGTCAGAATTTCAAAATAAGTCAGGGCCCCGGAAACCAGCCCGGCTTTCTTTAATTTTTTCTCTTTTCTCTGAATCTCACCCAGCAAACTATATAGATCTTTTTCGGGAATCATCTGGCCGTTGACCTTGATTCTCTCCCGAACATCGGTCAAATGGGGTGAGGTGTAAAGACCAGTATTAAGACCATGGAGCCGAAAAATTTTTTCCAGAAAGGCACAGACTGAACCTTTGCCATTAGTCCCAGCAACATGGAGGCAAGGATAATTTTGATGAGGCTGGCCAAAATCTTCCAGCACGGCACTGATGTTTTCCAGACCAAGCCTGATGCCGAACAACTGGGCTTGCTGCAGATATCTACGAGCGGAATCAGAACTCATTGAGGCTTGTTCAGGAAAAGACGGAGAGCTTTAATCAGATAATTCCTGAGATATTTCCTTTCCACAACGTCATCCACCATTCCGTGGGCCAGCAGAAATTCAGCCCGCTGAAAACCCTTCGGTAATTTTTCTTTGATTGTCTGTTCAATAACCCGGGGACCAGCAAACCCGATCAGAGCATTGGGTTCAGCAATGTTGATATCCCCGAGCATAGCAAAGCTGGCTGTGGTTCCACCCGTAGTCGGGTCAGCCAGCACCGAGATATAGGGCAGTCTTGCTTCTCCCAATCTGGCCAGGGCAGCCGCAGCCTTAATCATCTGCATCAGAGACATCATTCCCTCCTGCATTCTTGCTCCGCCGGAACAAGAAACGATTATCAAAGGCAGTTTTTCTTCAATCGCTCTTTCCGCGGCTCTGGCCACCTTCTCCCCAACCACCGAACCCATGCTGCCCCCCATAAATCCGAATTCCATAGCCTGAATGATTACGGGGATTCCGCCCATGGTTCCTCGGGCAGTTACAATGGCTTCCGGTAAACCGGTCTTCTTCTGACTTTCTTCAAGTCTTTTTGAATATTTCTGCTGGTCTTCAAATCCGAGGAAATCAACTGGATAAATGTCCTGGTCAAAAATTTCATACTTACCATCATCAAAAAGCTGGGAAAGACGCTCCAGCGCTCCCAGCCTGAAGTGATAATTACAAAGGGGACAGACTTTCAGGTTATCAATGATATCCTGTTTGTAAAGGATCTTCTGGCAATTATTACAGCGGGTCCATAATCCTTCATTCATCCTTAAAACTCCTCAAGAAGCAAAAATCCTTGAAAGCTTTCCTTACTCACTTCTCTTTGGGGCTAAGAATAGTCATCACTGATTCCACATCAGGCAAGAGGTCTTCAATATCCTCCTCGGCACTCAATAATCGGTTCACTATTTCCAACAGGCTTTCCGGGTTGACCGGTTTTTCTAAATACTCAGCGGCTCCCAGATTGGTCATGGCTTCATGCTTATACTGAGGACCTTTATAAAGCCCGGTCAAAATGATAACCGGCACGCCTCCTTTTGATTCCTGGACTATTCTTTTGGTCAGGTCAAACCCGTGCAATTTGGGCAAGATAGCTTCCAGGATGACCAGGTCGGGCTTCTCTTCCTTAAAAAGGTCATAAGCCTGGGCCCCATCAGTGGCCTGGACTATCTGGACTTTAAGGGTTTTCAGAATCCTGGATAGGCTCTCCAGGGAAGAGAGGTCATAATCAACGATCAGAATCTTTCTCTCGCTCATCTTGGCTAAGGCAATTGTAGTTTAAGCTGAAATGAATTGTCAATAATTGGGGCTTTACAGGATGAGGCCTTTTAGAATATAAATCATCTTGTTATCCTGAGAAACCCTTGAGAAGAGAGGATTATTGATGAAAAAGATACCCCTGCACACCAAAATCTTCATCGGACTCTTTCTCGGAGTGATTATCGGGCTGGTCTTCGGTCCCAAAGCCAAGAATATTGAATTTATCGGAACCATTTTCATCAGGCTGATTACCATGGTGGTCGTGCCCCTGGTCTTTTTCTCCTTAACCCTGGGCACCGCCAGTCTGGGAGACATCAAGAAACTCGGAAGGATAGGTATAAAAACCTTCATCTATTTCACCCTGACCACGGCTATTGCCATCATTATAGGACTTCTGGCAGCTAACTTGCTGAAACCGGGCACCGGCTTAAATGAGCAGGTCAAGCAGGAACTTTTTAAGAATTATCAGCAGACCGCCCAGGCCAAGATTTCAGCTGCCCAGGAGAAACCGTCGCTCATTTCGGTGCTGGTGAACATCGTTCCTACCAACCCCCTAAAAGCTATGGCTGAAGGAGAAATGCTCTCAGTCATTTTTCTGGCTTTGATTTTTGGCTTATGTTTGACTTTGATTGATACTCAAAAATCAAAGCCGATTTTGCAGTTTTTTGAAGGGGTAAACGAGACCATACTCCAGGTGGTAAACCTGGTGATGAAATTTGCCCCCTATGGTGTCCTGGCCCTCCTGGCTTCCATCATCGGGCAATTTGGTATGGGAATTCTGGTAACCCTGTTGAAATATGCTCTGGTTACCATTCTCGGGTTGACCATTCACGCTCTGGTCATAGACGGATTGCTCATAAAATTTCTGGGAAGAATGAGCCCCCTCTATTTTTTCCAAAAAACCGCAGACGCCATGCTGATTGCTTTTTCCACTTCCAGCTCCAATGCTACCATTCCCGTTGCTCTGGAATGTCTGGAAGAGCTTAAGGTCAAAAAAGAATATTCCAGTTTTGTCATTCCGCTGGGTGCTACCATTAACATGGACGGAACCGCCCTCTATCAGGGGGTAGCTGCAGTTTTTATCGCCCAGATATACAGCATTCCTCTGAATCTGGGAGCTCAGATGACCATAATTCTAATGGCTCTTCTGGCTTCTATCGGTGCCGCCGGCGTTCCTGGAGCCGGAATGATAATGCTGGCAATGGTCCTCAAACAAATTGGTGTGCCTCTTGAAGGCGTGGCTTTAATCTTGGGGGTTGACCGCTTTTTGGATATGTGTCGGACCACGGTCAACATGATCGGCAACATGGCAGCTTCGGTCTTTATCCACAGCTCAGAAGAAAGATTGCTGGCCAGAAAAAACAAACACTCAAAAGAATTTGAAGTCAAATAAATCCTGGGAATAAAAGGCAAAACCTAAATGGCCAGAAAAACAAGAAGACAGCTTCTGGGTCAACATTTCCTGCATGAAAAGAAGATCAGGCAAAAAATCGTTGAGGCTATTGAACCCCAGCCTGATGACTTAATAGTAGAGATCGGTCCTGGGCAAGGCGCTTTAACCTACCCTCTGGCCGCCAGAGCCGGAAAAGTTTTGGTCATAGAAAAAGATTATTCTTTAGTCCAGTTGCTTGAAAAAAATAAGCCTTCTAATCTGGAAATAATAAGCGGCGATGTTCTCCGGTTAGACCTTAAATCTTTGATAATTGCCCATCGCGGTCCCGCCAAGAGGGTAAAGCTTGCAGGCAACCTTCCCTATCACATTTCAACCCAGATCCTTTTTGTCTTGCTTGAGCTGAAAGAGGTTATTGAGCGAGCCGTTTTTCTTTTTCAAAAAGAGGTAGCAGAAAGAATAACCTCCGGGCCAGGAAGCAAGAAATACTCGCCCCTCTCCATTCTTCTGCAGAATCATTTTGACTGCCGACTGCTCTTTCAGGTTAGACCCGGAGCCTTCAGCCCGCCTCCCAAGGTTGATTCAGCCTGTCTTCTGTTTTTGAAAAGGGAATTTCCACTTTATTTCCCGGCCAGTGACCAGGATGAGTTCTTTCAATTTCTGAAGAGCTGCTTCGGTCAGAGACGAAAAACGCTCAGCCGAAATCTGGAAGGTTTCGGCTATGACCGAGAAAAGGTTTTAGAAGCTCTTTCCCGGCTCGGTCAAGAAGAAAGAATAAGAGCTGAAGAATTGAGTCAAGATAAGCTCTATCAGCTCTTTGAGTGGTTGAGGATATCGTCAGAAAAAAATCATCAGCCCCGATGAAAAGCTTAAAGCCCCTGTGATATAATCAAAAAAAATGGCTAAATCAAAGAAGGACAAGAAAGAAGAAAAGAAGGAAAACCAGAAAAATAAGCTTCTGGTTGAAGTAATCGCTCTGTTTATCATTTTTCTGGCCATCTTTTCTCTAATCAGCCTGTTCAGCTATGACCCGGCTGACCCCACCTGGGCTAATACTCCGCCTCCTGGTCATAGGACTCAGAATTTCGGCGGGGCAGTAGGAGCTTTTTTCGCAGAAAGCCTGCTTCAGGCTTTTGGTTTGCTGGCTCTTTTCTTGCCCTTTGCCTTAGGCTACCTGGGAGTAAAATCCCTATTTCCGGGACAGGCTGACCGGCTGATAAAAAGGTTCCTGGTGGGCCTTTTCTATTTCTTAGTCCTTTCCCCTCTTTTAATCTTAGTCCTGGAAAGAATCCCCTGGAAAGGCAAGGATTTTCCGGCGGGTGGGCTCTTGGGTGACCTTTTTCTGAGCTTTCTGGTCAGGTACCTTAACCATACCGGCTCTTTCATTTTTCTTCTTTGTCTGCTCGGCCTCGTCCTTCTCTTTACCACCCGTTGGAGCCTTTCTAAGACCGTTCATTTTCTTTCCCGGCTTTTTAAGACCACTTCCAGCCAGGTGAGAATCAAAATCACCCAATACCATCGCGACCGGCAAAAAGAAACCAAGCAGAAGTTGGAAGAAAAATACGCTCCCAAATTATCCGAGACTAGAAGCCTACCTGCGGAAGAAACGTCTGAATCCCCTTTAGAAGAAACTGAGGATAAACTTAAAAAGGAAGAGAAAAAAATCCTGAAAAGGGGCGAAAAATCAGCCCTGCGCCTCCAGCCAAAGGCAAAAGAAGAGGAAGAGGAAAAGCTCTTGCTCCCAGATTTGAGAAAAGCCGGTGAGTACCGCTTTCCACCCTTCAACCTTCTTGACCCCGGAAAGCCCAGCGAAAAAATTGATCGCAATGAACTTTTTGAGAAAAAAAAGAGGATAGAAGAGAAGCTCCTGGAATTTAAAGTTTCGGGTGAAGTGCGGGAGTATCATCCGGGACCGGTCATCACCACCTACGAATTTTTCCCCGATGCCGGGATTAAGGTCAGCCAGGTAGCCGGGTTGAGTGAAGAGTTATCCCTGGCTTTAGAGGCCGAATCAGTCCGTATTCAGCGTATCCCTGGCAAATCTTCATTGGGAATAGAAATCCCCAACAACAAGAGAGAAATCATCAAACTCAGAGACATCATTCAATCTGAAAAATTTCAGAATTCCTCATCTAAACTGACTTTTGCTCTGGGCAAAACTGTCCATGGTGAAGTTTATATAACGGACCTGGCCATAATGCCCCATCTGCTCATCGCTGGAGCCACCGGAACTGGAAAAAGTGTGGCTCTTAACGCCTTAATTGCCAGTATTCTTTACAAAGCCACTCCCGAAGAGGTCAAGCTGATTCTGATTGACCCCAAGCGGCTGGAATTTACCCTTTATGAAGGCATCCCCCATCTTTTTGCCCCGGTGGTCAACGACCCTAAAAAAGCCGGCATCATTTTGATGGATGCGGTAAAAAAAATGGAAGACCGGCTGAGACTCCTTGGCCAGATGAAAGTCAGGAATATTGAGCAGTTCAACCAACAGGTCAAGACCGTCCTGGCTCAGAAAAAAGGCAAGCTGAGTGAAGAAGAAAAACAGAAGCTCAAACCTTTGCCCTATATCGTCATCATAATTGACGAGCTGGCAGAATTGATGATGACCAGTGCTCAGGACGTTGAGTACTGTATCGGCCGGCTGGCTCAACTGGCCAGAGCCGTGGGCATACATCTGGTAATGGCCACCCAGCGTCCTTCAATTGACGTCATCACCGGAACCATCAAGAACAATTTTAACAGCCGGATAGCTTTCAAGGTTCCTTCCAAGATTGATTCAAGAGTGATAATTGACACGGTTGGAGCAGAAAAACTCCTGGGGTTGGGAGACATGCTGTTCATGCCACCTAATTATCCCCGGATCATCAGACTCCACTGTGCCTATGTCTCCATCCCGGAAGTGCAACGGCTGGTGAAGTACGTCAAGGAACAGGGACAGCCTGAATATGATGAAAGGATACTTCAAATCCTCCGCCGCACGGGTGATCTGCCCCTGGAAGGCGACCTGGGAGAGAAAGATGAACTTTTTGATAAAGCCGTGGAATTGGTCTTAGCCACCGGACAGGCCTCAGCTTCATTCTTGCAGAGAAAACTGAAACTGGGTTATGCCCGGGCCTCAAGAATCATAGACCAGATGGAGAGGGAAGGAATCATCGGACCCCCGGAAGGAGCCAAGCCCAGGGAAATCCTGGTTGACCCCAAGAGTTATTTTAAGGAAAAGCAAAAGGTTAAAAGCAAAGAAGAAAAAACCTGAAGCCCTCGGAGCGGTCGGTTTAATTCCTATTAAATTAGTAGGATTTTTTGAGTTCCAGGATTAATTGATTGCTGGCTGCCTTACCGTCTTCAGGACTTTTTCCTTGACCTTCTTCCACTTCTCAACCGGTATTTCAAGCAGGATATCCACCAGCCGGGGGTCAAATTGACTGCCGCTGCAACTCTTGATCTCCTCCAGGGCTTCTTCAAAACTCCTGGCCAGACGATAAGGTCGGTCAGAGGTGATGGCATCCAGGGTGTCGGCTAAAGAAAAAAGCCTGGCACTCAGAGGAATTTCTTCACCCTGAAGACCAAATGGATAGCCGGCGCCATCGTACCTTTCATGATGGAAAAGGACTATTTCCGCCGCTCCCTGCAAGAAACTGAACTCTTCTATCATCGCAAATCCGATCAGGGGATGGTATTTGATTATATCCATTTCTTCTTCGGCCAGAGGTTCTCGCTTCTGAAGGATACCTTCGGGAATACCAATTTTGCCGATATCATGGAGCAGGGCTCCCCTTTCAATGTCCAGAAGAGCCCGGCGATTGGTTATTCCTGAACTCTGGGCCAGTAACACAGTGTAGGCGGCAACAAACCTGGAATGGCCGAGGCTTTCTTCACTGCTATCGGCCGCTGCCAGAAAATAGATCAGTTCAGAATTGAAGAACCGACTCTCCTGGAAAAGTTTTTTCAGGCCGGGCACAGCCAGGTATTCTTCCTGACGAATGACATTTTCCAGCCTCTCCAGAATCCGGCTGGCTTTGAGAAAAGCATCTATCTTGGGATGAGTATAAGGGCTAAGGGCGGGAGAGGCAATCAGAGCCGAGGCCGCCTGGCCAAAGCTCTGCAGATCCCAATTGGCCTTAAGCCAACCGAGGTCAAAAATTTTTATCTTAGCCAGGTCAGGCTGGTCAAAATTACCGTTATTCCGGTTCCGGCGATTTTCAGCCGGAACAAATCTCCTGTTGCGACCCTCCCTCATCTTCTTAGACCTTTCTCCAGGAGGGATCCGAGAGGCAGAGTGAAGAGCAGTCGGGATTAACCCTTTTTTTGGGCAAAGGAGAAGTCTCTACCAACACATAGCCCTTGCTGCTGCTCAGGCGTTCCAGATAACGAATAAAGGCATCTTCCGATTTGAATATCTTAATATTATCGCTTTTATCTGCAAGTGTCATTCTGCCCTCCGCTTCCTTTTTGGGCAAAAAATTAGTCGGCTGATAAAAGAAAAAATTGAAAATTGACGTTAATAATGGTATTTTCAGAAAGAGCAATTAAGAAGATTATAAGCTAAAGACAGACGGAAGAAAGCTAAGAAGGTTAAGAATGGCTCATCGGATTGATGAGGATATTCAGGAGCTGGTTGTCAGATACCGGCCGATAATTGCCTTCCGGGTGCGCAAAGCCCTGGGACCTCAGAATGTGGACTGTGAAGACCTGGTCTCAGAAATACTCTCTCAAGTGCTGGAGAAGATCCAAAATGGTGAATTCAGGGGAGATTCTTCTCTCGGAACCTTTGTCTATACCATAACTTCCCGCCGGATAGTTGATTACATAAGAGAAAAGACCAAAGTTATGAAGTACGCCCCTGAGCCAGCCCCCTATCCTGACCCCCAGGAATCTCTGGAAGCCCGAGAAATGTCCGAAAGGATTAAAAAGGCTCTGGAAAGGCTGAAGCCTAAATACCGGGAAGCAATTTATTTATATTATTATCAAGAACTTAGCCGGGAAGAGGTGGCAGCCAGGCTTGGGGTGTCCACCAGAAAGGTCAGTGAGCTGGTCAATTATGCTTTGAAACTGATAAGAAAAGAGCTAAAATCATAAAAATTTTTTCCATTTTTGCCTGTTTCACCCGACTAAAAGGTTGAATAAAAGGGAAGGCGGATAAAAATGAGCAAATGCAAGTTTGAACACCTGATTGATGAATACCTGCTTAACAGGCTGAGCGAGAAGGACAAAGAGTCCTTTGAGGAACATTATTTCAACTGTTCTTCTTGCTTTGAGAAGCTTAGGGAAAGAGATATCATCATCAGAACCATTAAGAATAACCCTGCCTTATTGCTTGAGGATAAAGCCGAGGTTCGCTCTTCGGTACTGGCCTCTTTCAAGAAGGAACTGGCTGCTTTCTTGACTCCCAGACCCCTGGCTTTGGCCGGGATAACTGCCTTATTGATTCTGATTGTCATTTTCGCCATTGTTCCACGGTCCCAGGCTCCAGCTCCCAATTTTTTCCTGACCGATGAAGAAACTGTTCGTGGTTCGTCCATCACTCTAATTTCTCCAGTAATAGACATGAACAATATTCCCTCCTCCTTTGAGTGGAAAAAACTGGGAGATAACGTAGAGTACCAGATTTCCATCTCCAATCATCAGCTCTTATGGAAAGCAACCACTAAAGAAAATAGAATTACTCTTCCGGATGAAGTTAAAGCTAAAATGTCCCCGGGTGAAAAATATTCCTGGCAGGTCAAAGCCTTCAGCCCAGATGGGACTCTGATCGCAGTTTCCAGCCGGGTCCAGTTCAAGATTGCCGGTCGTTAAGAATAGGGGCAGGAAACCTAATCTTCAATCAAGCCATTATCCAGCTCTTCAATGTAAAGCCTTCCCTTTGTTTCTTCTTCAAAAGCTAAGCAGCACATCAACCGGCCACAAAGCCCAGAGATCTTAGTGGGATTGATAACAATTTGCTGTTTTCTGGCTTTCTGAATGGTAATGGGTTCAAAATTCTTGATAAAGGTAAAGCAGCAAAGCGGACGGCCACAAACTCCCAGCCCTCCTACCAATTTGGCTTCATCCCTGACTCCGATCTGTCTCATCTCAATTCGCATCCGCAACTCTTTGGCCAGGTCTCTGACCAGCTGACGGAAATCAATCCGGCCATCAGCCGTATAATAAAAGATCCCTTTTTTCTCATTGAAAAAATAGCGGACAGCAACCAGCTTCATCGGTAGATTCCTGGCCTTTATCCTCTGGAGACAGAACTCAAAAGCCTCCTTCTCTTTTTCCCTCAGCCATTCAAATTTTTTGATATCATCCTCGGTAGCCTTCCTGATAATCTTGACCGCATTCCTGGCAACCTTGGGACACTGAACCAGTTCGCTGGACAAGTCAATGACCATTGCCAAATCGCCGCCATGCTCTGACTCCACCAGACAGTAATCACCTACCTCCAAAGGCTCATCTCCTTTGATAGCCCGGATTATCTTTCCTGTGGACTTAGATAACAGCAATAAGGCTTCAGACATCTTTAATCCTTCTAAAGAAAATTACCAGCTCATTGCTCATTATAGACAAATTCGGGTTTTTCTTTAAGCGGCCGAGAAAATCTTCAATAAGACTTACTCCCCTGGCAGCTCTTTCGGCTGGAAGCTGCCGACTTAAACTTTCCAGCTCAGACCGCAGGTCGGGATTAAACAAAAAGTCAGATTTCCCCTCTATCAACACCAACAGGTCTCGGAAAAATACAGAAAAAAACAGGAGCATTTCTTTGAACTCTTCCATGATATCTTTTCTAGCCCGACCCGCCACCAAATTCAGGAAATCTTCAGCCTGGACCGTCTCCAGCAATTGCCGGAATAGCAGCCAGGCCCGATTTCTGACGTTGATAAATTCATCCCAGCTTAATTCCAGGGCAACTTCCAGATTGCCATCGGTAGCTGTGGCCATCAATCTGGCCTGTTCAGCGGACAAACCCTGGATAACCAGGGCTTTTTCCACATCTTCCTGGCTTAAGGGCTTGAATTTAAGGACCTGGCAGCGGGACCTGATGGTCGGCAAGATGGCTTGCAGGTCCTCAGTGATCAGAATGAAATAGGCAAAAAACCGAGGTTCCTCCAGAGTCTTCAAGAAAGAATTGGCCACGGTCTCATTCATCCGCTCGGCTTCATCAATTATGAACACCACCTTTCCCTGATTCCAGGGCCGGAGGGTGGCCAGGTAGTTGATTTCATCTATCTGTTCTTTAACGATTTGTTCCCTCCCTTTCTCTCTGGCTATGATTCTGACATTTGGATGCTGAGAGCGGTCTATCTTTTGACAGGAATCGCAATGATCGCAACTATCCCCTCTCATCTCCTGGCAGTTTAAGGCTTTAGCTACAGTCAAGGCTGTTTTCAATTTTCCCACCCCGGCTGGTCCTACAAACAAAAGAGAGTTGGGCAGCCGGTCTTTGCTCAGAGAAAGTTTTAAAATCTGTTTTACCTGTTCATTTCCGACTATTTCCTTAAAGCTCATCCTTCACTCTATCCTCTCAATCCGCTATGGACTCCAGAATAAAGGACTTGACGAAGATAACGTCCGGTATATGACTTTTCATCTTTAGCCACTTCTTCCGGAGTGCCCTCAGCCACGATTTCACCCCCATCTTCCCCACCTTCAGGACCAAGGTCAATAAGATAATCGCAGAATTTGATAACCTCAAGATTATGTTCAATTATGATCACCGTATTCCCCAGCTCTACCAGCCTTTCCAGCACCCGCAGTAACTTGCCCACATCATCAAAATGCAGTCCGGTGGTCGGTTCATCCAAAAGATAAAGAGTCTTTCCCGTAGCACGGCGACTCAATTCTCTGGTCAGTTTGATCCTCTGGGCTTCACCACCTGAAAGCTCCGGAGCGGGCTGTCCCAACCTTAGATAACCCAGCCCGACCTTCTGTAGGAGCTCAAGCTTCCTCTTCAAAGCGGGGTGAGCTCGGAGCAATCCGTAGGCCTCTTCTACCGTCAGGTCAAGATAATCAGCAATATTCTTCCCTTTATAAGTTACGCTCAGAGTTTCCTTATTATATCTCCTGCCAGAACAGCGGTCACAGGTTACATAAACATCGGGTAAAAAGTGCATCTCAATCTTTTTTACCCCCGCACCTTGACATTCTTCACATCGCCCTCCGGAGACATTAAAACTGAAGCGACCTTGCTTATATCCCTTTCTCCGAGCCTCGGGAGTCAGAGCAAAAAGTTCTCGCAGATGGCCAAAAATCTGAGTATAGGTGGCTGGGTTAGAACGCGGAGTCCGACCTATTGGCTTCTGATCAACTGAAACTACCTTGTCAATTTGCTCCAGGCCTTCCAGGCCCTGATGTTTTCCAGGCTGGACCTTAGCCCGGTAGAGTTTCCTCAACAGTGCTTTGTAAAGCACGTCATATACCAGGGTGCTCTTACCGGAACCCGAAACTCCGGTCACCGCGGTCATCACCCCCAAGGGGAATCTGACATCAATATTTTTCAAGTTGTGCTCTCTGACTCCCCTGACCGTCAGCCAGCCCCTGGGCTTGCGTCTGGCTGTTGGAATAGGAACACATTTTTCTCCTCTAAGGTATTGAGCTGTCAATGATTGGCTGGATTTTAATACTTCTGACAGCGGGCCATGAGCCACTAAATACCCGCCGTTTTCCCCGGCTCCCGGGCCCAGGTCAATGAGGTAATCGGCAGAACGAATAGTCTGTTCATCATGCTCCACGATGATTATAGAATTTCCGGCATCCCGCAGCTGGCGCAGCAGCCGAATTAATTGTCCGTTATCCCGCTGATGCAATCCGATGGTCGGTTCATCCAGCACATACAAAATCCCCCTCAGCCTGGACCCCACCTGAGCCGCCAGCCTGATTCTCTGGGCTTCCCCACCCGAAAGAGAATAACCCGTGCGGTTAAGGTCAAGATAGGAGAGTCCGAGTTCTTTCATCACTTGGAGCCGAACCTTGATTTCCTTGAGAATTTTATCCGCTACTAATTTTTCCTGGTCCCGGAAATCAAATCTCTTCAGCCTGTCCAGAAGACGCTCTACATCCAGAGATGATAGCTCGTAGATGTTGAGCCCATCTATCCTAACTCCCAAACTTTCTTTTCGCAGCCTCTGACCGCCACATACCGGGCACAGGTCTTCAGTCAGCTCCACTTCACCCCACTCATTGAAAGTGGTTAAATAGCCAAGACCATGACAATGATTACAGGCCCCATAGGGGCTGTTAAAAGAGAAATTTCTGGGCTCCAGAGGTTGGAAGCTGCGACCACAAGAAGGGCAGATGAGTTTTTTGGAAAAATAGAATTCTTGACCTTCTTCGTCCAGAATCAGGACCCCCCCTTCTGATAGCTCCAGACTCTTTTCAACCGCCTCTCTGAATCTGAGCTGCACTTTTTCACTCAGCTTCAGGTCATCAATCAGAATTTCTATATTATGTTTTTTGTTCTTATCCAGAGTAATTTTCTCTTCCAGTTCGTAAAGCCGGCCGTCAACCCTGACTCTTAGATAACCTTTTTTCCGGAACTTCTCCAGGAGTTGCTGGTACTCTCCTTTCCGGCCGCGAACCACCGGGGCTAAGATCTTTATTTTCTGTCCGGTAAGCTTTTTCTTTATAAGCTCCAGAATCTGATCTTCACTGCTGGAACTCACCCGAATCTGACAGTCAGGGCAATAGATAGAACCAAGTCGGGCATAGAGTAAACGTAAGAAATCATAAATCTCGGTTATGGTGCCGACCGTGGAGCGGGGATTGAAGGAGATCGTCTTCTGGTCTACAGAAATGGCGGGAGACAGCCCTTCAATGGATTCCACTTCCGGTTTTTCTAACTGTTCAATAAATTGACGGGCATAAGCCGAAAGACACTCAATGTACCTTCTCTGTCCTTCGGCAAAAAGAGTGTCAAAAGCCAATGAAGATTTCCCCGAACCGCTGGGGCCGGTGATGACAACCAACCGGTTCCGGGGCAGAACCACATCTATTTTTTTTAAATTGTGCTGAGCAGCTTTGACTACCCTGATTTCCTGAAGCATGGTTATATTTTAGCACGTCCGAGAGGATTTATGGTGCCTGAAAACAGGTTTAATAATCTTTTCCATTATTCTATAATAACTACGAAAAACCACCATGAATAAAGAAGACCATCTGGAAAGAGCCATAAATTTATTGAGGGATATGGCTGCCCCTCAGGGGTCCATCACCTCCATCAAATACCTGCCGCCTCGCCCGGGAAGTTTCGTGGAATACCCTTCTGAGGTTCACCCCCGGCTGGTTGAAGCCTTGAAGAAAAAAGGATTTGGCTCGCTCTATTCCCATCAGCATCTGACCTGGGAGAAGGTAAAAGAAGGAAAAAACGTGGTAGTGGTTACTCCGACCGCTTCCGGCAAGACCCTCTGCTATAATCTTCCAGTCCTGGACTGCATTCTGCGTGACCCTTCCAGCCGGGCTATATACATTTTTCCGACCAAAGCTCTTTCCCAGGACCAGCGAGCCGAGCTGGACGAAATAATTGAGCTGCTGGGTGAAGAAATCAGGATTTTTACTTACGACGGTGACACTCCCCAGGACGCCCGAAAAGCCATCCGCAGTCAGGGACATATCATAATTACCAACCCCGACATGCTGCATTCGGGCATTTTGCCTCACCATACCAAGTGGATTAAACTTTTTGAAAACCTGAAGTACATCGTGATAGATGAACTCCACAACTACCGTGGGGTCTTCGGCAGCCATGTAGCCAATGTAATCCGAAGGCTCAAAAGAATAGCCAGCTTTTACGGAGCTAAACCGCAGTTTATCCTGTCCACTGCCACCATCGCCAACCCGGTAGACATGGCCCAGAAAATGATTGAAGAACCAGTGGAGCTGATTGACCAAAACGGCGCTCCGGCTGGCGAGAAATATTTCGTTTTTTACACTCCACCGGTGGTAAACCCCCACCTTGGCATCAGAAGGTCTTACATCAACGAAGCCCGAAGGATTGCCTCCGTTTTCCTGCACCAGAAGTTGCAGACCATAGTCTTTGCCCAGAGCCGTCTGCTGACCGAAGTCCTGGTGACCTACTTAAAAGAAGACATAGAAAAGAGTTTGAAAGATGAAGGTCTGGTCAGGGGATACCGCGGCGGCTACCTGCCCATCAAGCGCCGGGAGATAGAAAAGGGCTTAAGAGAAGGAAAAATTCTGGGCGTGGTTTCTACCAATGCCCTAGAACTGGGCATTGACATCGGCACTCTGGATGTGGCTGTCCTGGCCGGCTATCCAGGAACCATTGCCAGCACCTGGCAAAGGGCCGGCCGGGCGGGTCGGAAGACGGGGAAATCAGCAGCGGTGCTGGTGGCTTCTTCTGCCCCCTTAGACCAGTTCATCATCAACCATCCTGATTATTTTTTCTCCAGCCCACCGGAAATGGCTCTGATCAACCCAGACAATCTTTCCATCCTGGTCAACCACATCCAGTGCGCAGCCTTTGAACTGCCCTTTGAAGACGGGGAGAAATTCGGCTCGGTGGAAATTGAAGAAATCTTGAAATTGCTGGAAGAAGAGGAGATGCTCCACCATACCCAGAACAAATGGTTCTGGACCTCTGAAGCCTACCCGGCTGACGCCATCTCCCTGCGCAGCATCAGCTCTGATAATTTCGTCGTGGTGGACATAACCGAAAAACCAAAGGTCATCGCTGAAGTTGATTTTTCTTCTGCCCTGACCACCCTGCACCCCAAAGCCATCTACATTTGCGAGGGCGAACAGTATTTCGTGGAAGAATTTGATTACGAACAACGGAAAGCCTACGTAAAAAGAACGGATGTTGATTATTTCACCGACGCCATTGATTATACCAACGTCAAGATCCTGGATGTTTTTGACCGCCAAGATATACCTCAGGGATGGGTCTCCCACGGAGAAGTGCATGTGGCCACCCAGGTGGTCGGTTTCAAGAAGATAAAGTTTCACACCATGGAAAACGTGGGCGCTGGCGAGCTGCAACTTCCGCAGAACGAAATGAGCACCACCAGCTTCTGGCTGACCATCCCGGCTGAAATCTACCAGACACTGCCCTTTACTTCCGAACAGCGGATTAACGGCCTCTTCGGTCTCTCCTACCTGCTCCATCATGTGGCCCCCCTTTTCCTGATGTGCGACCTGCATGACCTGGGAGTGGCCATCGGCGACAACTTTTCCGGGCAGTCCATCCCACCCCGAGAGCTGCCCAGCCGCAAAGGGCCTTTCAGCGAAAGATTCCAAAGCGCCTTGACCCCGGACTTCTCGCCGAACCTCTTCCTCTATGACAATTTCCCCGGCGGCATCGGCCTTAGCCCGGCTCTGTTTGAACTGAAGACCAACCTGCTTGAAGCCTGTTTGGGAACCATAGAAGCCTGCCCCTGTGAAGAGGGCTGTCCTTCTTGTGTCGGGCCGGTCCGAGAAAGCGGAGAAAAAGCCAAACAGGTGGCTGAAGAGATTCTGAAGAGATTACTTTTTACAGGCACATAACTCGGCGATGTTCTCTTCTTCGCCCATGACCACCAGAACATCGCTGTCCTTGATCACAAAATCAGCACCGGGAATGAATATCAGCTTGTCAGGCACTAATTGTCTGACGGCAATTACCTGAACCCGGTATCTGTTGGTGAGGTCCAGGTCTTTCAGCTTCTTTCCGATGAAGCCTTCCGGTGGGACAATTTCCTGAATACTAATATTCTCAGCCAGAGGCAGATATTCCAACACGTTCCTTGAACTCAACCGCTGGGCCAGCCTGATGGCCATATCGCGCTCCGGGTAGATGACTTCGGTGGCTCCGATGGCTTCCAGGATCTTACCGTGGTCAGCGCTCAGGGCTTTGGCCATGATGCGGTTGACTCCCAGCTCATGAAGATAGAGGACAGTAAGAATTGATGGTTCCATTTCCGGACCCAGGCTGACCACCACCACGTCCATGTCTCCAACGCCCAGAGCCTGCAGGCTGTCTTTGTCAGCCGAATCCATCCAGACGGCCTGGCTGGAAAAATCTTTAGCTTCTTCTACTTTATCCTTGTCTTTATCTATGACCAGAACTTCATGCCCCTTCTCGTAAAGAGTCTTAGCCAGATAACTGCCAAAGCTCCCAAGACCGATGATGGCAAATCTCATTTTTTTTCTCCTGGAATTAATCCTGCCTTTATGCTGATTATTTTATCCCACCATGAGGCTTTCTTCAACAAACTGGTAATGACCGGCGGGTTTTAGGCGGCTGAAAGCATAGAGCATGGTCAAGGGTCCGATTCTGCCGAGATACATCGTAATGACCAGGATTAACTTGCTCAGAGGATGAAGATGGGGGGTAATGCCAAGAGAAAGTCCCACCGTGCCAAAAGCTGAGACCACTTCAAAAAGAACTTCTTTCAACATCAGCTGGGGCTGGATTAACAGAATTGAAACGGTGGAGGCAAAAATCAGGGCCATAGCCAGAGAAATCAGAGTATAAGCTTTGATTATGTCTTCATTCTTGATTCCCCGGGAAAATATCTGGGTTACCTCATAGCCCCGAATCCGGGACTTCAAGAAGGCGAAGACCAGGCCGAAGGTAGTGGTTTTAACCCCACCTCCGGTGGAACCCGGTGAAGCACCAATAAACATTACCAGAATTAGCAACAACAAAGAAGCCACCGACAGACTGCTCATATCCACCGTGTTAAACCCGGCGGTCCTGGCCGTAACCACCTGAAAGACTGAAGAGAGGATTTTTTCTTTCAAAGGCAACCCGGAAAAGCCGCGCTTCAATTCCATAAAGAATATCAGCAGCGCCCCGGAGAGAATAATGCCAGCGGTGATGGTGGCCACAAACTTGGTGTGGAGCGAAAATTTAATCCGTTCCTTCCTCAGGATATTCCGCAAGGCCAGCTTTATTTCCTGAAGCACAAAAAATCCCAAACCGCCAAAAACGATCAGCAAGATTACCACCAGGTTAACCAGAACATCGCCCCGATAAGCCATCAGGCTATCGGAAAAAAGTGAAAAACCAGCATTACAAAAGGCAGAGATGGAGTGAAACACAGATAAGGCCAGAGCTCTGGGAAAAGGAAAACTGGAGGAGAATCTTATCAGAAGTAAAGCCGCTCCGATTAATTCAAAACCGAAAGTGAAAATAAAAACATCCCGCACCAGGCTCGGAAAATCAGAAATGACCGAGGGCCGAAAGGAACCTTCAACCACCATTTTATCCGTCAGGCTGACCCGCCTACCAGCAGTCATCAGGATAAAACTGGAAAAAGTCATTATCCCCAGTCCGCCCAGCTGAATCAGAATCAAGATTATGGTCAGTCCGAAGGAGCTGAAATAGGTCGGCGTATCCACAACGACTAGACCTGTCACGCAGATGGCTGAGGTAGAAGTGAAAAGGGCATCAATCAAAGAAATCCGGCCGCTGGCCGTAGCCACCGGGACAGACAGAATGATAGTCCCCACTATGATGGCTAGCAGAAAGCTGATAGCCAACAGGCGTGGGGGGTGGACCAATGCCTTCTTCAGCCCGTTCAATTTAACCTCTTATAAGTCAATAATTAAACCGCTTTTAGGCCTATCAGTCAAGTCAAGGGCTGATTGACATGCCTGCTTCTGTATGTTAAGTTGAAAAAGTTATGAATGTATTCAGTCTAATTTCACAGGCAACTATTGTCGTTAAGCTTATTCTTTTCATCCTGGTTCTTTTTTCTGTTTTCTCCTGGGCCATCATCATTTTTAAGAGACGGAGCTTGAAAGCAGCAGAGGTTTCTTCCAGAAACTTCCTGGAAGTATTCCGCCGCAGCAAGTCTCTGAATGAGGTCAACGAGGCTGCCAGAAAGTACAAACATAGCCCCTTGACCAGTCTGTTTCAAGCCGGCTTTAAGGAGCTGGTTCATCTGACGCGTTCCAATCCCCAGCCTCAGGGTTCCATCAACAGAGACAAACTGGAAACCATCAACCGCTCTCTGCTCCGGGCTTCAAACTCAGAAATCAACCGTCTGGAAAAAATGATGAGTTTTCTGGCCACCTGCGGCAGCGTCACTCCCTTTATCGGTCTTCTGGGCACGGTCTGGGGAATAATGGATTCTTTTCACAAGATTGGAGTGGTCCGTTCGGCCAGCCTGGTGACCGTGGCTCCGGGAATCGCTGAAGCCCTGATTGCTACGGCCATAGGGCTTTTTGCCGCCATTCCAGCAGTCATTGCTTATAACCACTTTCTGGGCCGGATAAAAGAGCTGATCAATATGATGGACGATTTTAACCTGGAATTTTTGAATATCATAGAAAGGGTTTATGGCAGTTAATCTTAATCCTACACCTGTGGCCAACGGCCGAAGAAGGTTGGCTACCTCTATGTCTGAAATCAATGTCACTCCTCTGGTGGATGTGATGTTGGTGCTTCTGATCATTTTCATGGTTACCGCTCCCATGATGCAATCGGGAATCGGCATCAACCTGCCCCAGGCTGAAACTGAATCCGCTCCGGCTGAAGAAGGACTGACTTTGACCATTACCGCCGATGGCTACATCCACATAGGTGAGTCAGTCATCAATGTCAATCTTCTGGAAAGACGTTTACAGGAATATTTTTATAACAAAAATAAAAAGATCGTTTACCTCCGGGCTGACCGCAACCTGAATTATGGTCAGCTGATTCAGGTGCTGGACATCATCAAGAAAGCTGGAATTGAGGTTGTTGGTCTGGTCACCGAACCCCTGGAAAAGCCCATAACCAAAAAACGGACAGGCTGATGAAACAGTCTGCTTTAGCCAGCAGTTCTTTCAAGAGAGCCTTGATCCTATCAGTTTTCTTGCACATCATAATCTTCACTTTAGTCGGGTTCTCCAACTACCTAACCGGTCCAAGCAAAAAGGGAATGGTTCATTATGTTAATCTAAACTTTGTTGGGATGCCGGGTGGAGGCGGGGGGATAGGCGGCGGAACACCCGGGCCGGCTGGAGAAAAACCAGGAGAGGTTTCTTCTGGGTCTAAGAAAGAAACTATGAAGGAATTGACAGTGCCCCAGAAAGCTCAACCCGAACCCAGCTCTTCTCTCCGTCACCCCGCAGAAAAAAAGCCGGATTCCAAGAAAAAAGCTCCTCCCAAGAAAACCGAGATTTCAGCACCACAGCCTGGGGCCCAGAAAGGTGAAGAAACAGGTCAGGTCGGAGGAACAGGAACCGGCGGAACGGGCGGAGGCGGTTCCGGGCTTAGAATCGGCGTGGGTGAAGGACCTGGTGGTTTTGGTGGTGGCTACGGAGAGCCTTTTGGAACTTCTTCTTTTCCTTACACTTACTACCTTCAGATTATCATTGACCGAGTTTCTTCCAACTGGTTTACAGCCATCAACACTCTGGACTACAGCGGTGAATATCAATCAGTCGTCTATTTCAAAATCTTAAGGAACGGCCAGATCGCTGACTTGAAGATAGAACAACCTTCAACCCTGCCAGCTCTGGACCTGGCCGCCAGGAGGGCAGTGGAGCTAGCTTCACCTTTTCCTCCTCTACCGAGAGATTTTGAAAGCGATTACCTGGTAATCCATCTGATTTTTGAGCGGAGCAAATGAAACTAAAAATTATCCTTGGACTTATAATTTGCGGACTGATCTTTTTTGGTACTTTTCTTTTCTCCCAGCAGGAAGTTGTCCTGACTATAAGAGAAGGGGTCCCGGCTATTTCTCTGGCCCTGCCGCCCTTTATCCACGAGTCCTCATCTTCCTCAGCTAAGCAAGCCGCCGAGACCATTCATCAGGTTCTTATGGATGACCTCCGTTACAGCCGGGTTTTTCAGCTGGTGCCAAAAGAGCATCTGAACTACATCAGACCCTTAGACCCGAAGCAGATATTTTTCAAAGATTGGGAATCAATTCAGACCCGGATATTGGTGGTCGGTGAAATCAGTCTGTCTCAGAATAAGGTAGTCTTTGAGGTTAAAGTATACGATGTGAAGAGTGAACGGATGATACTGGGTAAAAGGTACCAGGTTGAACCGGACCTGTTCCGACTGGTAGCTCACCGGGTTGCCGATGAGTTGATGAAGCTTTATGGAGAAAAACCTTTCTTTACCACTAAAATAGTTTTCGTCTCCAATCGTGACGGCAATGATGAACTCTATATGATGGATTATGATGGAGCCAATCAAACCAGGTTGACCTTCAATAAGTGGAGGGATTATATGCCAGCCTGGTCGCCAGACCAGCGGGCCATTGTTTTCACCTCCTATCGTGCTGGAAATCCAGACCTCTACATCCTTTATCCCTATGAAGGAAAATTGGTCCCCGTTTCCACCAAAGGAACAAACTTTTCGGGAGCTTTTTCACCAGATGGGAAAAAGCTGGCTTTTTGTTCAAGCAGGGATGGTAATTCCGAAATCTACGTGGCCAATGCTGATGGCAGCAATGTTCGCCGGATTACCTTTAACAGCGCCATAGATACCGCGCCTTCCTGGTCACCCACGGGGAGAGAAATTGCCTTCACCTCTGACCGCACCGGCACTCCCCAAATCTATCTGATGGATGCTGAAGGCGGCAACGTCCGCAAGGTCAGCTTCGGAGGTGATTATCTTGATTCTCCCGTCTGGTCGCCTGACGGCGAGCGGATAGTGTTTGTTTCCCGGGTTAACAACTTTTTTGACCTCTACATCCTCAACCTGAAAACCAACAAGATTACCAAACTTACCGAAACCAACGCCCGGAACGAATCTCCCAGCTGGTCTCCTGATGGCCGCCATCTGGTCTTTTCTTCTAATATGTCGGGCACCATTCAAATATACTCCATAGATTATGATGGAAGTAACCTGCGCTGTCTGACCAGCCAGGGGGAAAACAAGCTTCCCAACTGGACCAATTGAGCTTCGGATTTGATTGACAGCCGGCTGAGTTCATTGTATAAAAAGGGTGTCTTTGAACGGTAATCAATAGAGCTGAGATGAAATAAAGGAGGAATGATGAAAAAAGTTTTGGTTTTCTTGGTGGTTATTCTGCTAATCCTGTCTTTTTCCACTTCCTGTAAGAAAAAGGTCAAGGAAGTGCCACCTCCGCCGCCCGCTCCTCAGGCTGTGGAGCAGCCTAAGGTGGAAAAAGTGGAAGAACCAGTGGTCAAAGAGCCTGTCCTCAGTGAAGAGGAAATCTTCCTGAAAAAATCACTGGAAGAGATAAATCAAACAAAGCCCTTGGCCATGATTTTCTTTGATTATGATAAGTACAACATAAGAGAAGATGCTGTCCCAGTGCTGGAAGCCAACGCCAGCTGGTTGAAGAAATTCCCGACCACTAAAGTTTTAATTGAAGGACACTGCGATGAAAGGGGCACTGAGGAATACAACCTGGCTTTGGGTGAAAAAAGGGCCAAGAGCACCATGGATTATTTAGTGAGCCTGGGCATTCCGGCTGAAAGAATCAGGATCATCTCCTATGGGAAGAGCCAACCCCTTGATCCCGGCCACGATGAAGCAGCCTGGGCCAAAAACAGGAGAGCCCAATTTTTGATAATTGAGAAATAAATTGTCGGAAAAGTTTAAGACTTTCTTGCCCTTAAGCCTTTTGCTGGTCCTGGGGTTTGTCTTTCTCTCAGCCGATACCGACCAGAGTAAAAAAGCCTATGAGTTAATGTACCAGGATGTCCAGGCCTTAAAAGTCCAGGTTCAGGAACTGAACCAATTGCTCAAAAAGAATTCTGCTGACCTTCAGGAATTAAAGGAACAAATGAGGATTCTCCAAGAGCTGATTCGGAGAACCCAGGCTGAACAGGGAACGCTGAAGGAAGACTTCCGGAATATTCCAGTTCAATATCAACTTTTAAGCAGCAAGCTGGAAGAGATTCAGTTCCAGATGGCTGTCTTGAACGACATCCTCCAGGCCGTTCAAAACCTGACCCCACCAGCCAAAACTGAAACCAAAGCAGCGGCCAAAACTGGCAAAGGCCAGCCAGAAAAAAAAGAAACTGCGGCTGAGACCCCAAAGCAGCCCATAGTCACCATCCCGGCCCAGGAAATGTACAATAACGCCTATGGTGACTACTTGAAAGGAAACTACAACCTGGCTATAGACAGCTTCCGGCTTTTCCTGCAGCAATATCCCAACACTCCTCTCTCGGACAACGCCCTATACTGGATAGGCGAATGTTATTACAGTCAGGGAAAATACGATGAGGCGGTTGAAAACTTCAACGAACTTCTACTGACCTATCCTTCAGGGGACAAAGTGCCGGCTGCCTACCTGAAAAAAGGAATGAGCTTGATGCAGCAGGGCAAGAAAGAAGAAGCCTTAGCAACCTTTAAGCTTCTGGTCAGCAAGTACCCAACCCAGGAAGAATCCCAGCTGGCCAAACAAAAAATAAATGAAATGGTGGGAAAATGAGAGATTTAAATAGCTTGAATAAAGTCATCCTGATCGGTCACCTGGTAAGAAAGCCTGATCTCCGCTATCTTCCTAAATCCGGTCGCCCTGTGACTTCCTTTCAGATTGCCACGAACGAAAGCGTTTTCAACCCAGATACCAAACAGGCTTCCCAGCGTACTGAATTCCACAGAATAGTCGCCTGGGGCAAGCTGGCTGAATTCTGCCAGAAATATTTAGAGCAGGGACGCCAGATTCTAGTGGAAGGAAAACTACGGACCAGGTCCTGGGAAGGACGTGACGGGAACAAAAGATTCTCCACCGAAATTGAAGCCCAGAACATCGTGATGCTGGGGAAAAAGGTCTCACCTCAGGAAGAAATCGCCGCTGAGGCTGCTGAGGGAACTTTTTCCGAAGAAGCATTTCCGGAAATCTCTGAGCCCGCAGTGGAAGAATTCCCGGAGGAAACTCCTCCTAAAGATGACGAAGACGATATTCCGTTTTGATAACTTTAAGTTGAAATAAACCAGGCTAAGAAGAGACAATGGGCGAACATCCTGATAAGAAAGAAATTACCAGCCTTATCTATGAAGAAGAACGACCCTGGGGAAAATTCCGCCGCTATCCCCACCATTTAGCTTCCAGCTTAAAAATTGTTACCTTAAACCCCGGCGGGTCGCTTTCCTTGCAGTATCATAAGCGGCGTAGTGAATTCTGGGTCATTCTAGATGAGGGGCTGGAGGTAACTCTGGGGGATAAAGTCTGGCGGCCAGTGCCCGGCGAGGAAGTATTAATTCCGGCTAAAACCCCTCACCGCTTGCGGGCCGTGGGAAAAGAGCCAGCCCGGGTAATGGAACTGTGGCTGGGGGATTCAGCCGAGGAAGACATAGTCAGGATAGAAGACATTTACGGTCGGGACTGATTTCTCAGCTTACTATCTGGCTCATCAAAAAGGCCTGGGGATGTTTTCTGAGAATTGACTCTATCATAAATTCTTCAACTTCCTTGGCAGTCCTGAGTTTTAAGGCTTCAGCCACTGCTTCTTCGGCTGTTTTAGCCTCAACCGCCCGCAGGGCTTTTTTCACTTTGGGAATGAAAATTGGGTTCATGCTGAACTCCCTCAACCCCAGACCAAGGAGGATAACCGCCGAAAGTGGGTCTGCAGCCATCTCTCCACAGACCGTAACTTCTTTTTGGTGCTGATTCACCGTCTTTATTATCAGGTCCAACAATCTTAAAAAGGCTGGGTGATGAGGCTTAAAAAGATAGGAAACCGATTCGTTGCCCCGGTCTACAGCTAAATAATACTGGATAAGGTCATTAGTTCCAATGCTGACATAATCAACTTCTTGAATGATACTATCAATCAAGGCAGCTGCCGCCGGAACCTCAATCATCACCCCCAGGGGGAGGGATTCATCAAAAGGAACGCGGCTGGCCCTGAGTTCTTCTTTAACGTCCTGAAACACCCGCTTTAGCTCAACGACTTCCTCAACCTCAGTGACCATCGGCACCAGAAGCCGGACATTCTTCTTGGCGCTGGCTTTAATGATGGCTCTGATTTGAGTCTTGAACAGCTCTCTGTTTTTCAGCGAAAAACGAATAGCTCTGAGGCCCAGGGCTGGATTAGGTTCTTTCTGGATATTGAGTTGGGGCAAGCTCTTTTCCCCACCGATATCAATCGTCCTGATGTACACCGGGAAGGGATAGGTACTTCGGGCCATTTTCTCATAGATAGCCAGATGGTCTTCTTCTGAAGGAAGGGTCGGGCGTTGCAGATAGATGAATTCCGAACGAAAAAGTCCTATCCCTTCTGCTCCATAAGAAAAAGCCACCGAAACTTCCTCGGGCAATTCAATATTAGCCAGGGGAACAAACCGGACTCCATCCAGAGTTTCTGGTTTCAGTTTGGCTATCTTCTTTAACTCTCTTTGATAAGCCTCATACCTTTCTCGTTTACTCTGAAATTCTCTTCTGGTGGCTGGCGGAGGATTGATGATTACTTCACCATCCGTCCCATCAACGATGATAAAATCACCATTCTTGGCTTGAAGGCTGATATCATGCAAGCCAACCACTGCCGGAATTCCTAAGGACCTGGCCAGAATAGCGGTATGCGAAGTCTGGCCACCCATATCCAGAGCAATGGCGATGACTTTTTTTCGGCTGAGATTCAAAGCTACTTCTGAAGGCAATAATTCATGGGCAACCAGGACCACCGGTTTATCAGATTCCTCTTTCTTCTCCTTTTTTCTTTCCAGATTCCGGTAAACCCTGGCCAGGACATCAGAAAGGTCGGTCTTCCTCTGTTGAAAATACTCATCAGCCAGGGAATCAAAAACCTTATCAAAATGGGCATTCACCCTGGAGATAGCCCATTCGGATTTGACTTTTTCCTGGGTGATAACTCTTTCCAGGCTGGAGATGAGCATCTGGTCATCAAGCATCATCAGGTGAGCATCAAAGATAAAAGCCTCTTCCCTGCCTACCTTCTCCTGAATCTGTTCTCTTAGCTGCCTCAGCTCCTCTTTAGTTCGTTCCACGGCCCGCCTCAGCCTTTTTAGTTCCTCCTCCACCTGCTGTTCGCTGATTGGTTCTCGTCGGGAAGTAAAGATCACTCTTTCTGATAGAGAGACTTCGGCCATGGCAATGCCCGGGGAGACGCCCAAACCTCTCAGCCGAATTACTTCCATCTTATTCTTCTTCCCCAAACTTATTATTGATCAACTCGCACAGAGCCTTCATGGCCTGGGTCTCATCCCGGCCGTTGATCACCAGCTTAATCTGGCTCCCCTGGGAAGCGGCTAAGGTAAGAATTCCCAAGATGCTCTTGCCGTCCACTTCATTACTGTCCTTAACAATCTTGACCGCTGAGCTGTAGCGATTGGCCAGGTTGACAAATTTAACGGCCGCCCTGGCATGTAAGCCGAGTTTGTTCTTAATCGTAACCTTTTTTTCCAGCATGGATATTGGTTATTTGGAACGAGAATTCAAAAGGGCACTGACCAGATGGATGTTCTTTTTGCCCTGGTCAGCCACCTTTTTGGCCACCTCTCTCAGGTTGTTATTACGCTGCAGTGAAACGAACTTGATCAACATCGGCAGGTTGACGCCGGTGATGATCTCAATTTTATTCTCAGTCAAAAAGCTAAAACTGAGGTTGGACGGAGTTCCCCCGAACATATCGGTGAAAATTATCACGCCGTTTTTCTGGTCCACCTTTTTTAAGCTCTGACTTATCTTCTTCTTTGATTCTTCCACATCATCATACCAGCCGATGGAGATGGCCTCAATGTTGGGGGCCTCTCCCAGAATAATGGTCAGGGCATTCAGCAGTTCCTCAGCCAGTTTACCGTGGGAAACTATCACTCCGCCGATCATGAGCACCGCCAGTTTAAGTTGCTTTTATATTTTAGCTAATTCCGGCTCACTTATAAATATCCCGATGAATAATTCTTACCGCCAGTTTCTTCTGCCTCAGATGATTCCTCAAAGCCTCGGCGATAACCACCGACCTGTGCTTCCCACCCGTGCAGCCCACTGAGATGGTTAGAGTGCTTTTGCCCTCTTTTATGAAGGCCGGCAACAGGTGATCAATAAATTCATAGAGTTTATTGAGAAAGGCCGAGGTTTCCTCAGAATTCAGCACGAACTCTTTGACTTTTTTAGATTTGCCGTCCAGAGAGCGGAGTTCATCAAGATAGAAAGGATTAGGCAGGAACCTGGTATCAATCACCAGGTCAGAATCCAGTGGCAACCCGTATTTATAGCCAAAACTGACCAGATTAATCTGAAGCTTTCTCTGCTTTTTCCTCAGGACCCGGTCGGCCACCAGCTCCTTAAGCTGGGAAATGGTCAGCCCGGTGGTGTCAATCACCTCATCAGCCATATTTTTGATGCCGGCCAGTTTCTTTCTTTCCAGCCTGACTCCCCCCAGGATTGAACCCTTTTTGGCCAGAGGATGAGGTCGCCGGCTTTCGCTGAACCTTTTTACCAGGCTTTCATCCGAAGCTTCAAGAAAGATCAGCAGCGGCTTAACTTTTAACTGCTTGAGCACCTGGGGAAAATCTGTCAGGAAATTAGGTTCTCTGATATCCACCACCAGCGCAATTTTATCAATCTCGACCTTTCTTTTGAGCCACATATCCACCAGTTCCGGAATCAGCTTGGCCGGCAGATTGTCCACACAATAATAACCCAGGTCTTCCAGAAAGCGGCTGACCACAGTCTTCCCCGAACCTGAAAGGCCGGTGACCACGATAAAATCACTGTTCTTATAGTTATTCATTTTTTTTAGCCAGTCTATTATCCAGCCGCCGGACGATGTCCTGAGCAGCTTGATACCCTTTTTTTCGGAGCAAGAACACCCGGCAGGCAACCTCTATCAGAGTGGCGATATTCCGTCCCGGAGCCACCGGAATATGCAGTTGAGGAATCCTGGTTCCTGCCAGAGAAAAGTCTTCCGGGAACTTCAACCCCAGACGATCTATCTCCATTTTCTTATTCCATTTCTTCAGCCTGATCACCAGGTCAATCGGAGTTTCTTCCAGCAGAGCCCCTGAGCCAAAAATTTCCTTAATGTTGATAATTCCCAGGCCCCTGATCTCCATGAAATTTTTGGTCAGACGGGGTGAACGACCGTGAAGCCGGCCGGCTTCATCCCGGAACACCTCTACTACATCATCAGAAATAAATTTATGTCCTCGGGCAATAAGTTCCAGCGAGCTTTCACTTTTCCCGATCCCGCTATCCCCGATGATCAGAGTTCCCACCCCGAATATTCTTAGCAACCCGGCGGAAATCACCACCTGGGTCAAAGCTTCGGAATTAACGCCAGAACCAGCAACAGGCTGAGGGCTGATTTTCTCTTTAACCCTTTGGCCTAAAGAAGTCTTTTTTCTTCCAGCCATTAAGCTTTTTCTTCCTGTTCTTTGATTATCTCCAGGACCTCTTGAGAGTCATTAGCCGCCAGCAGTCTGGCTTTTAGATTGGGAGATTTTTTCACCAACTGGGCGATCAAAGCCAGAATCTGAAGATTAAGGCTGGGATCTTCTGGTGAGGTAATCAAGAGAAAGAATACCTTAACCGGCTGGCCGTCCGGGGCTTCAAAGTCAACTCCGGACGGAGCAATCCCTACCAAAAGAATAGGATTTTTAATCCCTTTGGCTTTGCAATGGGGAATGGCTATTCCCTCTCCCAGAGCTGTGCTTCCCAGTGATTCTCTCTGCATCAATTTCTCTATTATCTCTTTCTCATGATTGATCAGCTTGCTCTTTTTCAAGTGTTTGACCATTTCGGTCAGAACTTCCTCTTTGGATTGGGCCTGGATACCGAGCAGAATGGTCTTATCTTTGATGATGTTGGACAACCTCACGGTTCTTAACTCCTTTTCTTCATCCGAGCTATTTTTTTCTATTTTCTCAAAGACAATCTTATCAGCTTTCCGGGTCAATCAGGGCTATTTTACCATCTTTACGGCGGAAAACAGCGGCCCAGCTTTCGCTGCCCTCTTTTCGGAAAAGAAAAACTTCCTTCTTCCCTTCTTCCAGCTGGAGCAAAGCTTCCTGGATGCTAATCGGCTTGTCTGAATAATAGGGCAGCCTGAGTAATCTCGGGGCCGGCTCCAGAGTTTCAATTCCGGTCAGCGACACTTCCCGGGCGGCTGCCCGACGTCTCTTCTGAATTAATTTCCTCCTCTCCTTGACTATCTTCTTTTCCAGACTATCAAAGGCCTGGTTCAGGGAATTAAAAACATCATTGGTCTCTTCGGAGATCACAAAGTCCTCTCCCCTTTTTTTCACCTGGAAATCAACCTTCTTTCTGTTTCTCTGTTCACTCAAGATGATGTTTATCTCCAGGACGTCACCCAGAATTTTTTCCATCCTCTCCAGCCTCTTCTGGCAGTAGTCTTTTATTTCTTCTGTCAATTCTGTATGGCGAGCGGTAAAATTGACGATCATCTTACTTCCTCCATCATAAATTTCTTTTTTCTTATGTGAGAAGGCGGGAGGTTCAGCTGACCCCGGTACTTGGCTACGGTCCGCCTGGCAATCTGAATATTCTCCTTGGATAATATATCAACGATTTCATCGTCGCTCAAAGGGTTAGCCCGGTCTTCATTTTCAATCAATTTTTTTATTCTTTCTTTAATTTTCAGCGAAGACACTCCCTCCCCATAAGTCCCGCTCAGCGATTTATGGAAAAAGAATTTCAAGGGGTAAAGCCCCAGAGGGGTCATCATATATTTGTTGGCCACCACCCGACCGATGGTGGATTCATGCAAACCCAGTTCCCTGGCCACCTCCAGAAGGGTCATGGGTTTAATGTAATCAATTCCCTTATCCAAGAATTCCTTTTGCCGTTCCACGATATACTTGGCTACCCGATAGATCGTGCGCTTTCGCTGGTCCAGGCTTCTGATAAACCACAGGGCTTGTTTCATTTTCTCTCTTAAGAATCTTGCTGTTTCTTGATCGTCCTTTACCCCGGCCTGCATCAACCGATTGTAAAATTGATTCAACCTCAGTCGCGGCAACCCTTCTTCATTGATATAGACCTTCCACTCTTCATCCTCCTTCAGGACATAAATATCAGGAGTTACATAGATGGTTTTGTCTTCACTGTATTTTCGGCCCGGAGTTGGCTCCAGGTTCTTAATCAGATCCAGATGCAACTTTAACTCCTGCAGGGAGAGGTTCAGAATCCGCGCCAATTCCTGATGATCCGATTTTTGCAGATAAGGCAGATAATCCGAAACGATTTTCCTGGCGATTTCGTCCTGAAGGTTTAAGGAATCCATCTGGGAAAGGAGAACCTCGGTCAAAGTCAAACTGCCGCACCCGGGTGGGTCAAACATCTTTATCTGGTCTCTGACCTTCTCCACCTTCTCCAGCGGCTGCTGCAGTTCAGCAGCCACGGCTTCGGGGCTCAGGGCCAGATAGCCGTCCTCATTGATATTGCCAATGATAAATTCAGCAATGGCCAGCTCCGATGGCTCAAAAAAGGTTAAGCTGGCCTGCCAGTTCAGATGGTCCCAGAGGGAAGCCCTTCTGGAAACCAAATTTTCAAACTGGATATCTTCCTTATCCCGCCAGCTGGAGAAAGGCACATCTTCGTCGTAATAATCTTGAAAACCAGCGGCAAAAATTATCTCATCCAGGTCCTCTGAAGAACCGGCTGGCGGTTCAGGTGTTTCTTCCGGTTTTGCTTCCTCATCAGTCCTAACCTCGGTGGCCGCTCCTTCCACTTCCTCGTCAACCTCCAGAAGGGGATTTTCAGCCAGGGCTTCATTGATTACTTCCTGAAGTTCCAGATTAGTCAATTGCAGCAGCCTAATAGCCTGTTGTAGAGCAGGGGCCAACACCAGCTTCTGCACCTGCTTCTGGTCAAGCCTTTGTTTCATCATGGTTTCTTATCTTATAGACGGAACTCAGACCCTAAATATATCTCGCGAACCTCACTCTTTTCTAATACTTCTTCCGGCCTTCCTTCAGCTATAATTTTACCATTATTCATTATGTATATTCTATCTATTATCTTCAATGCTTCCCTCAGCCGATGATCGGTCAGCAGTAATCCCAGCCCCCTGGCCTTTAATTTTAGCATTATTTCTTGAAGATCCGTTACCGCCCGGGGGTCAAGCTCAGAAAAGGGTTCATCTAAAAGGAGATACCTGGGCTGCCTGACCATCGCTCTGGCTATCTCCAGTTTTCTCCTTTCCCCGCCCGATAGCTGATAAGCTTTCTGGTTAGACAAAGAAAGGAGGCCAAAGTCCTGCAGAATCTCCTGGGCAACTTTTTTATAATCTTCAAGAGTTTGAGAGCGACCCAGGCTCTGTAAAACCAGCAGTAAGTTTTCCTGGACTGTTAATCCCCGAAAGACCGATGATTCCTGAGAAAGAAAACCGAGTCCCTTTCTGGCACGAAGATAAGCCGGCCAGGAAGTCAGTTCCTCCCCATCCAGCCAGACCTGACCGCCGTCGGCTTCAATCAGGCCGACTATGATAGAAAAAGCTGTGGTTTTCCCGGCGCCGTTTGGACCCAGGAGCCCAACTACCTCTCCCGGCTTGATTTCCAGGCTGAGATTATCAACGACCGGACGCTGACCATACTTCTTTAGCAAATTTAGGGCTTTTAGGAAGCTCATTTTCCCCTGACAAGGATGGTCAACGACCTCTCTCTTTTCTGGTTTTCAACACGAATTCTATCATCCGCTAAAAACAAAGTCAATTTGTCAGCTTCCAGGCGGTCGCCGCTCTGACTGCGGAGCTCAGGCTGTCCGGTCAGGATGACTGTATTTTCCTTAAAGTTCAGGCTGGCCCTTTCAGAGGCAGCCTGATAATCCTTCCAAACCAATCTTACCTGTCCCGAGGCCTCAAGATAAGAAAATTTCTCTGAATTTGCCTCTCCCCTGAATATTGTTATTTCTCCAGTTTTCATCTCCAATTCTTCAAGACCCAATCTTACCTTTCCCGTTACCAAAATTTTCTTCTCCCCAGGAAGGAGCAGGGCTTTTTCCCCGCTCAGATTGAGCTCTTTCCTCTGCTCCTTAGCATCCAGATAATGCCAAACAGCTCTTTCTAAACCTTCCAGGCTGATGTTCCCGCTGGTTCGTTCCAGCCGGGCTTTTTCAACCAGGCAAAAATCAGAGGCCTGCCAGATCCTGACCTTTCCCTGCATGTCAAAAACTTCCGAAGCTACAGCCAGGTTTTCACCAGAAATAAACAAAGAGTTTTCCGGGTTAAAAAGAATGGCCTTTCTGGTAAAGAATCCGGGTTTGATTTCCGATTGAAATTCCTGGGCCGTAAAGCTCCCATCGGCCAGGTTGAACAGAAGATGTTTTAATTCAATCCAGTAATGCTCTGACTGGAGAGTGGACTGACCTCTAAGGTCAAGGCAACCTGAAATCAAGTCATAATCAACTTGTTTTCCAGAAAGAATTGTTGGCCCAGCTTCATTCTTCTGGAGATTCCAGTTAGAGTTTGTGGCCAGGAGTTTCTGGGCTTCCCTTTCGGTACTGAAAATTACCTTCAGGTTCTCTCCCTGAGCTTTTACCATGCAGGTCTTGTCCTTTCCCCGAAATTCAAATCCTTCTGGGCTGCTCAAGACAATAGTATTTCCTTCAGAGCAAAGACCGAGCTTTTCTGACCTAATCTCTATTTCTTCAAGACCACCGGCCTTTCTCAGCGATCTCCAGTGTAGCTCTACCTTTCCCTCAAGTTGAAATGAATCAAAATCGCTCCCGTCTTCCTGTAAAACTATCAGGCCAGATTTAGCCGTTACCGTCACTCCCCTGGATTTTAGGGTCAAATCTTCGGCCTGAATTATGTTCTGGTCTTTCTCCCATCTGGCCCTGCTGGCTAAGAAAGAGAATTTTGTCTCTGCCTTCAGGCTTTTCCCCTCAACTCCTTCAAAAATCCCTCGTTCTTGACTGGCTCCATAATACATTTTCTCGGCATTGAGGCTCAGATGGTTAATATTGATCCGGACTCCAGCCGAATTGATCCCTTTGTCCTGAAAATGGTATTCAAGGGCTGCTGCTGCGACTTGAACAGAACCTGCATTTAGTTCCACCTCTCCTTCGGCTTTTACCACCTTTTTCTCGGGGTCAATCAGAACTTTCTGAGCCCGAAGAACAAGCTTCTCAGCAAGTTCTTCATCCACAATCTCCACCCCGCCTTCTAGACGCTGCTTTTGATCCGCATCAAGGTAAAATTTTTCTGCCTTCAGACTTATTCGCCTTTTCTCTCCAGAAAACTCCAGCGCTTGAAATTGCTGCTGGAGAGTCAGGGCTTGGGTCTCAGGCCTGGAGATATTGGAAACTGCCCGTTCTTTCTTAAGGAGATTACGAGAAACTTGGACGATTACCAGAACAAGAAAAAAAATTATGATGATGACGACTGCCCGGCGCAGCAACAGCCGCAGCCTGCTATATTTAACGTTCGCTGTCATCAGGGCTGATGAGGCCTGAGGTCTTCCACCACCAGATTGAGCTGTCTGCTGCCTTTATAATCTGAAATCTGAAAAGAATAAGCCAGGTCCAGGTTACTCCCCCGGCGAAGCCCTGACCAGACCTTGGCTTTTTCCCAGGCCATAGCCTCAAAAACTCGGCCCGATTGCCTCACCCAGAGCTTCAGGTGTCTGTTCTGGATGGTCGCAGGCTCATTTAAGACATCAACATCTTCAGCCATAAAAATCGGTCGGGGATTACCTACTCCAAAAGGCAAAAGGTAAGAATAAGATTCTATGAAGGATGGAGTGATGGAAGAAAAATTCAGCCGGCAATCAATCTGAAGTTTTCTTTCCAGAAGATCATCAGTAATCCTGGAAGCTGCTAGCGAATTTATTTTTTCCTTAAAATCAGGAATTTTTTCATAATCCAGGGTACAGCCAATGGCCTGTTTGTGACCCCCATAATTCTGTAGGAGGTCGCGGCATTCATCTATCAATTCAATCAAAGGCAGATCTGGTATGCTCCGCCCTGAACCGTAGGCTTTGCCATCTTCATAAGCAAAAAGAATAACCGGCCGGAAGTAATATTCTTTGATTCTGGAGGCTACCACCCCGATGACCCCCCTGTGCCAGTTTTCGCTGCCCAGAACTAACAGACGATATTTCTCATGGAGACGACGTTCCTCAATTTTTTCCAGGGCTTCTTTGAGTATTTTCTCTTCAATCCTCTGCCGAGCTGAATTTAGTTCATTAAGTTTTTTTACCAGGCTGGCGCATTCTTCGGGCGAGTCAGAAAAAAACAGCTTCAGAGCTACTTCAGTCATACCCAGACGACCGGCAGCATTTATCCTCGGACCGAGCCGGAACCCAAGGTCCACTTCATTTATTTTCTTATTATTAAGGCCAGTCCCTTCCACCAAGCTTTTCAACCCGGGAGTCTTGGTTTCTTTAAGCTTCCTTAAACCTTCTCTGACCAGGATCCGATTTTCACCCTTTAACTCAGCCACATCAGCCACAGTGCCGATACTCACCAGTTTCAGGTAATGAGTGAGATCCAGTGGGGCAGCCAATCTCCGGAAGAGGGCTTGAATTAGCTTAAAAACCACTCCTACTCCGGCCAGATTGCGGTCCGGATAACCGGAAGACTCAAGGACCGGATTAAGTATGGCCACAGCTTCGGGCAAACTCTCTCCCGGATGATGGTGATCTGTTATGATGACCTCCAGACCATTTTCTCTGGCCCCCCTGACGAATTCCACTGCCTTAATTCCGCAATCAACGCTGATCAGCAGCTCAGCTTTCATTTCTAAGATGCGGGGTAGATGATGGGGTTTGAGCCCATATCCGTCCTTCATCCTTTCGGGAATAAAATATTCAACCTGGCCGCCCACTGACCTGAGGGCTTTGACCAGCATCACTACCGATAAAATCCCGTCTACATCATAATCTCCGAAAACCACTATTTTTTCTTTCCTGGTAATGGCCCGGAGGATTCTTTCCACCGCATCTTTCATGCCCTTCATCAGGAAGGGGTCATAAAGGTCCTCCAGTCCGCCGTAAAGAAAAAAGGCAGCCTCCGGCGCACTGCTCAAACCACGATTGACCAAGACCGTGGCAATTTCATGGCTCAGGTTTAATTCCTGGGCCAGAATCCAGGCTTCGGGGTTTTCCGGAACGAGCTGCCATTTGCACTGCGGATTCATACTTTTCAATTTAACATAAGAACTCTACTTCCACAACCCGCAACTCCAGGTCTCCAGTCTTGGTTGACATCACCGCCGGGCAAAAATATAATTCAAAAGCCGTGTTTGATAGATTAAAGCAAAAACTCAGCAAAACCCGCGAGCTTTTCGCTCGGATGGAGCAGCTCTTTCAGAGCAGCAAACCCCAGGAAGAATTGTTGGATGAACTCTTGGAACTACTGATCCTGGCCGATGTGGGGCTGGCCACTTCTGAAAAAATTATCTCCGGGATAAAAGAAAAGAGCAAAAAGACCGGTTCTGCCGACCTGAAGACTCTTTTGAAGCAGGAACTTATTTCTTTGCTTTCCCGCCAGCCAGCGGTCATCAACCAAAGCTGGCCTGCCGTCTGGATGCTGGTTGGAGTCAATGGCGGCGGAAAGACGACTTCGGCTGCCAAGCTGGCTTACAGATATAAGAACCAGGGCAAGAAAGTAATGATGGCTGCAGCCGATACTTTCAGGGCCGCTGCTCAGGAACAGCTCCTTCTCTGGGGAAAAAGATTAAACCTGCCTGTAATTCAAGGTCAGAGCGGCGCTGACCCGGCTTCTGTAGTCTATGATGCTATCCAGTCGTTTAAGGCCAAAAATTATGAATTGCTCTTGGTAGATACCGCAGGTCGTCTCCATACCTACGTTAATCTAATGGCAGAGTTAGAAAAGATAAAAAAAATTATTTCCCGGGAAATTCCTGGGGCCCCTCAGGAAATCTTCCTGGTTCTTGACTCCACTATAGGGCAGAATGCCATCGTCCAGGCCCGGGAATTCAACCGCTTCTCCGGCATAACCGGAGTTTTCCTGACCAAGCTGGACGGCACCGCCAGAGGGGGTAGTGTTTTAGCAGTTGTGGAAGAACTCCAGCTTCCGGTAAAATTTGTGGGTGTCGGGGAAAGCGAAAGAGATTTAATTGAGTTTTCTCCAGAATCTTTCGTTGAGGCCTTACTTTCATGAAGCCGACTAAAGAAGACCTGAGCTTCATGGCCATGGCTTATTCTCTGGCAGAAAAAGCCAAGGGTCAGACCAGTCCAAATCCCTGTGTGGGAGCAGTGGTGGTCAAGAATGGGCAGATAGTGGGCTGGGGGTATCACCAGGAAGCAGGACAGCCCCATGCCGAAATTTTGGCTGTGGAAAGAGCCGGTCGTTTTACCAAAGGAGCCACCCTTTATCTTACCCTGGAACCCTGTGTCCACTGGGGAAGAACCCCGCCCTGCGTTGACCACCTGCTGCAGTTAGGCTTAAAAAGAGTGGTGATTTCCTCTTATGATCCGAATCCATTAGTTCACAGAAAAGGGGTGGCCAGGCTGCGGGCGGCTGGTCTTGAGGTTATAACCGGCCTCTTAACCGAACGCCAGGAACGTCTGAATGAAACTTACAATAAATATATAACCACCAGGATTCCTTTTGTCACCTTAAAGGCAGCCTTAAGCCTGGATGGCAAAATAGCAGCTCCCTCGGGTGAGGCAAAATGGATTTCGTCTGAAGAATCCAGATTCTTCGTCCAGAATTTGAGGTCAGAATATGATGCCATCCTGGTGGGCATAAAGACAGTGCTCAAAGATGACCCTCATCTTACCATCAGGCTGGAAGGATTGGTTAAGAAAAGGTGGTACAGAGTAGTTCTGGACTCCAATCTCAGCTTTCCGCTTAAAGCCAGGATGCTGGAAGAACCTGAAGCTGGGAAAATCCTGATTTTTACCGGAGGAAAAATTTCTCAGTCTAAAGCCCACCAGCTTCAGGAAAGAGGAGCCGAGATAATAAAGGTTCCAGAAAAGGCGGGCCAGGTTGAACTCAGCGCAGTGCTGGCTGAATTGGGCCGTCGGGAAATTACTTCCGTCCTGGTGGAGGGAGGAGCCCTGACCCTGACCTCATTTATTCAGCAGAAACTGGCTGACAAAGTCTACTTTTTCCTTTCACCCAAGCTGATCGGTGGCCAAAAAGCCCTGACCCCTTATGAAGGGCCGGGAATTAGCTCGGTAGCTGAGGCTTTGAACCTAAAAAAGATCAGACACTTTTCCCTAAAAAACGATATAATCATTGAAGGATATTTTTGATGTTCACCGGCCTCATAACTCATCTTGGACACTTTAAGGAATACCGGAAGAGCAGGAGCGAGGTCATCATTGAAGTGCCCGAAGAACTGGCCCTGAGATTAGAATCGGGTCAGAGCTTAGCGGTTGACGGAGCCTGCTTGACCCTGGTAAGAAAAGAAAAAAACCGGCTGGCTTTCAATCTGACTAAAGAAACACTGGAAAAGACCACTCTGGGAGAGTTAAGGCCGGGTCAGAGGCTTAACCTGGAACTGCCCCTGACCATGGAGAAGTTGCTGGGTGGCCATCTGGTCACGGGTCATGTGGACGGTAAAGGTCAAGTCGTGGCCATAAAAACCAGGCCTCCTGGGAAAAGGCTTAAAATCAGACTGCCCCTGGATTTAAGAAAATTCCTAGTGGAAAAAGGTTCTGTGGCTGTTAATGGTGTCAGTCTGACCGTAGCTGGTTTAGGACCAGACAATTTTGAGGTGGAACTCATCCCCACCACCCTTAATGAAACCAACCTCGGTCTGTTGCGGGCGGGAGACTGGGTCAACCTGGAATGTGACATTATCGGAAAATACGTGTATAATTTTATATCCAAGAGCCGGCAGTAAGCCCTGGCCCTATCAGAGAAAATGGAAAGAAAACCTATGACTATAAGTGTTGAACAAGCCCTGGACCAGGTGCGCCAGGGCCGCCTGATTATCATCGTGGACGACGAAGACCGCGAGAATGAAGGCGACCTGATGGTGGCTGCCGAGAAGGTCACCCCGGAAATAATCAATTTTATGGCCAGGTTCGGCCGGGGTCTGATCTGTCTTTCCCTGACTAAAAAAAGGGTGGAAGAACTGCAGCTCCCACCGATGGTTCTGGATAACACCGCCCGTTTCGGCACAGCTTTTACCGTTTCCATTGACGCCAAGGAAGGAGTAACTACCGGTATCTCAGCCTACGACCGGGCCAAAACTATCCTGGTAGCCATAGACCCTAAAACCAAACCAGAAGACCTGGCCCGGCCAGGACATGTTTTTCCCCTGGAAGCCAAGGAAGGAGGGGTTCTGGCTAGAGCCGGTCAGACGGAAGCGTCAGTAGATTTGGCCCGAATGGCCGGTCTTTACCCAGCTGGAGTCATCTGTGAAGTGATGAAAGAGGACGGCACTATGGCCCGGATGCCTGACCTGGAAAAATTCAGCCAGGAACATGATATCCCCATCCTGACCATAGCCGACCTGATTTCTTACCGGATGAGAACTGAAACCCTGGTCAGAAAAATCTCAGAGGCGGACCTGCCCACCAAATATGGCCAATTCCGTATAGCCATTTTTGAAGACCTCATCCATGGCGAACATCACGTTGCCTTGATTAAGGGAGAAATTCCTGCCGAAAAACCGGTTCTGGTGCGAGCTCATTCCCAGTGTCTGACCGGAGATGCTTTTGGCTCTCTGCGCTGCGATTGCGGGGATCAGCTCCATTTATCTATGCAGATGATTGAAAAAGAAGGAAATGGGGTCGTTCTTTATATGCTTAACCATGAAGGTCGGGGCATCGGCCTGGCCAATAAGATTAAGGCTTACGGCTTACAGGATGAAGGCTGTGATACAGTGGAAGCCAATTGCCGCCTCGGTTTTAAGCCCGACCAGAGGGATTACGGCATAGGTGCCCAGATTCTGGCAGCTCTTGGGGTGAAAAAAATAAGGCTGATCACCAACAACCCCAGAAAGTTCCGTGGCCTGAGCGGCTATGGTCTGGAAATAGTGGAAAGAGTTCCGCTTCAAATTCCGCCCACTGAGGAAAACCTGGAATATCTCAAAACCAAGAAAGAAAAAATGGGACATCTTCTGGATATAATCTGAGCCTCAAGTTTTTCCTGCGCTCTAATCAGCCCCTGCCTGAAGAAAGATTAGAAAGATCCGCCTTAAGAAAGAATTGACGGCATCATTACTGCTACTAACAGAACTGGTAATCAGTAAAAAATTTCTGATTTCCAACAGATTTTTCAGCGCTTAATTCTCACTCGCTCTTATCCATCTTTTTTACACGCTGATATATGAATGATTATTCATATATTATGACTTCCCTAGTCGGCTCTCCTGAACTATTTAGCCTCTTCCGCCTTTTTAATAGTTAAACGTCTAGAATTACAATTCTCCATGAGGTAATAAAGGGTCCAACTACAAAGGTCTTTAAGTGGAGTTTAAGTAGAATATTTTGAAGCAGAATATTTTGAATTCTCAGAGCTGCTTTATCCGGGAATCAAGGATGAAAGTAACCGGCCCCTCGTTTATCAATTGGACTTCCATCATGGCCTGAAAAACTCCGGTCTGGACCTCAACTCCAAGCTCTCTCAATTTCTGAACAAAATAATCAAAAAGCTGGGCGGCTCTTTCCGGGGCCTCGGCGTTATCAAAACTCGGCCTTCGTCCTTTTTTTATAGAGCTGGCCAGGGTGAACTGAGAAACGGCCAGAATCTCGCCCCCGGTTTCCAGGAGCGAAAGGTTCATTTTATCGTTCTCGTCAGGAAATATCCTCAGCTCAACCACCTTATTAGCCAGCCAATCCGCCTCCACCTCCCTATCTCCTTTTTCTACACCGACCAAGAGGCAAAGTCCACGACCGATGCTACCAACGACCTTTCCGCCGACCACTACCCTGGCTTCCTTAACCCTCTGAAGCACTATTTTCATCCTGCAATCTCCTGCTTAAAGCTCCGGACCCAGGCTAAACTGCCACTCGGGCTGTTGACTTTAAGTTTAAGATATTCTATCATATGCGACTCAAAAGGAGATAGAAATGCCACTGAGACACAAATCAGCCATCCGGCAACACCGCCGCAGCTTGAGAAGACGGGCAGTAAACCAGAGAAACAAGTCCCTGATGAAAACTTTGATCAAGAAACTCAGGGAAACCATAGAGAGCGGTAACCGGGAAGCTGCCCTGGCTCTTCTGCCGAGAGTTTTTAAGGCAATAGATAAGACTGTGGCCAAAGGCGCCATTCATAAGAATACTGGCTCCCGCTATAAATCCCGTCTGAGCAAGCAAGTTCAGACCATGTCGGCTCAGGCCAGCTGAGCTCAGATTTTCTTCTTCCTATCTCTCAACTGAAAAAACCGAACTAAAAAAGTCTCTATCATCATCCCGGGCTCCAGGTCGCTGGACTTGAGCTTCAGGTCAACCCGGCTCAACTCCCGGATTAAATCATCCAGCTCTTCCTGGCTGAATGACCCGAGACAGGCAGAAAAAGCCTGGAGCTTCCGGTCAAAAAGACTCCAGCCTTCATTTATCTGAGGGTGCAACTTCTTGAAAACTTCCTTCACCGGGACCTTAAGCCTTTCCACCTCCACCTTAGCCTGGACCAGAGAAAGAAGGTAGCGACTGAGGCTGGCAAAATAATTGATGATTTCTGAGGCCTCGGGCTGTTCAGCCAGAAATCTTCTGGTGATACTCAGGGCATCTTCCAGGCTTCCGGATTCAAGGGCTTCTTCAATAGCAAAACGATCATAAGTCTTCTGCCAGGCACAGACCGAAAAGATATCCTCTTCTGTGATCATCTTATTCTCACCAGAAAAAAGGCTCAACTTTTCCAGCTCTTGACTGAGGCTGACCAAATCAGGTCCGACTACTTCCAGAAGTTTGCTGCTGACCTGGGGGCTTGTCTTTTTACCCCTTTTGCCCAGCTCCTGATGAATCCAGGCCATGATTTCTGTCTCTCTGGGAGTTTTCATTTCCAGCAAAGCCAGGCTCTGAGGAAAAGCTTCCTTCAGCCTGAAAAAAAAATTAAGAAGCTTATTACCTTTCCTCAGTTTTCCTGAAAAGACAATGAGCAGGGAAACCCCGGCTGGGGGTGAAGACAGGTATCTCTCAATTTCTTTTTGGTAGGGAGAAACAAATTGCTTGAAGGCCTTATCGGCATTCTGGCTATCATCATCTTCATATTCAGGGAAATAAACGACCATAAGCCGCCTGGCACTGAATAGGAAAAGGTCGGGGCTTAAAGCTTCATCCAGGATCTCCGGCCAATCAACTTCAAATAGAAAATAAGGTTTAAGCTGCAAGGAAATTCCTGACTGTCCAGCTTTAGCTTTTAGCTCAGACAGAAGAATCCGGAGGTAAGCTGCCTGTTCTCCATAAAAAAAACTGACCGGGGCCAGATTGTCAAGGGAAATTTCTCTCTCCCAGGAGATGAAAAAAGGTTCTTTTCCGGCCATCAAAACCCCTCAACCAGGTTGACCACCAACTGCCTGGCAAATTTTTCTGCTACCCGATCTATAGCCTGGGTTTCCATGGATTCAAAATCCATGCCCTCCGGCACTTCATATTCTTCAACATAAACAAAATTATCGTCCGAATACAAAACTTTCTGATTTACGAGGTCGGAAAAGACTATGCTGGTGGTGATGGTAATTTTATAACGTCTGGCGACTCCAGAGGTCGAAACCGCAATGGGCTGAACCTTAAAAGTTAGAATTTCACCCTGAAGGAATCCATCAGCCTGGGCCCGGTCAGAAACAATCACTGCTCCGGTTCTGGAGACCAGCTCATTGATAACACTTCTGGTCAGCTTTAAATCAAGTTCATATCTTCCCGAAGAATTCTTGAAAACAGGAACATAGATTCTCTTCATTTCAGGAGGCCAGAAGCTTCCCTTTCCCCGGAGCTGGTACCCGCAGGCTACCAGGCTGGAAACCAGCATGAGGCAGGCAATGTATTTAAGCCAGAATTTCATCTTCTTAAAACCAGTCAGACCACAAGGCTGACCAGTTTATTCTTAACGCAAACCACCTTCTTAGGCTCTTTCCCGGCCAGGAGTTCTTGAATCCTGGGCAAGCTCAGAGCTTTTTCTCTGAGCTCCTGCTCCTCAGTATCAAGCGGAGCTTCAAACTTGTCCCTCAGTTTGCCGTTGACCTGGACAACGATGGTTATCAATTCTTCCTTGGCCAGCTCAGGGTCATAACTCGGCCACTTGCTCTCAGCCACCAATTTTTTATGACCTGTTCTCTCCCAGAGTTCCTCAGCCAGATGAGGGGCAAAAGGAGCGAGCAACAGGTTCAGGCTTTCCAGGGATTGTCTCAGCAATTCCCTCCCCTTCCGGCTCGGGCGCAGGTTATCCTTTTCTTTTTTCAGAGTATTAACCAGTTCCATCAGGGCACTAATAGCGGTATTGAGATGAAAACGGACCTCAATATCATCAGTAACCTTTTTAATCGTCTGATGCAGTTTTTTCAATAACCGGTTGTAGCTTTCCTCATTAAAGTTATCCGGAGCTGAAGCCTCAGCCGGACTGAAGAGATCCCTGTTTTCTTCAAAAAGATTCCAGACCCTGAGGATAAAACGATAACAACCTTCCAACCCCTCTTCCGACCAGGCAAATTCCTTTTCCGGAGGTGAAGCAAACAGGATAAAAACCCTCAGGGCATCAGCACCATAAGTTTTGATCATTTCATCAGGGTCCACCACATTACCCCGGCTTTTGGACATTGCTGCCCCATCCTTGGTCACCATACCCTGAGCCAGGTAATGAGGGAAAGGTTCGTCCACTTCGGTCAGACCCAGGTCGCGCAAGTACTTGGTGAAGAATCTGGAATATATCAGATGGAGGATGGCATGTTCCACCCCACCGATGTACAGGTCAACCGGCATCCAGTATTTCGCCTTTTCCGGGCTGAAAGGAATCTTCTCTTCCAGCGGAGAACAATAGCGGAAGAAATACCAGGAAGAATCTACGAAAGTATCCATGGTGTCTGTCTCTCTACGGGCCCGGCCTCCGCATTTTGGACAGGTGGTGTTGACAAAGCTCGGGACTTTTTCCAGTGGCGAACCTTCTTCGCCGGTAAACTGAGCTTCATAAGGAATCTCCACTGGCAATTGCTCATAAGGAACAGGCTGAAGGCCGCACTTCTCACAATGGATAATCGGTATCGGTGTGCCCCAATAGCGCTGCCGGGAAATGCCCCAATCCCTCAGGCGATAGGTGATACTCTTCCGGCCAAACCCTTTCTCCTCAGCATAGGCAGCCATCCTGTCCATGGCTTCTTCTGAGCTCAAGCCACTAAAAGGTCCTGAATTAACCAGCAGCCCATAACTTTCAAAAGCCCGACCTTCCTCAGGTTTTATCTCGGATGAAGCCGGAGCGATGACCGTCCTTATGGGCAGGTTGTACTTTTTCGCAAATTCGTAGTCTCGCTGGTCATGAGCTGGAACTGCCATGATAGCGCCCGTGCCATAGTCAATGAGCACATAGTTGGCCAGAAAAACAGGGATGAGCTCGCCGCTGAAGGGATTGAGGGCTTTAACTCCAGTGTCATAACCCACTTTTTCTTCTTCCCTGGCTTCCCGGCGCAGCCTGGATTCAGCAATGGTCTTGGCCATCCAGTCTTTAATCGTTTCTTTCTCAGGATGGTTGGCAACCAGCTCCTGGGCCAGAGGATGTTCAGGAGATAGAACCAGAAAGGTGGCACCATAGATAGTGTCAATGCGGGTGGTAAAAACTTCAATCGTCTTCCTTAAAGCCGGAACCTCAAAATTAACTAGAGCTCCGGTGCTCTTCCCTATCCAGTTTTTCTGCATCTGCAGCACATGCTCAGGCCATTTACTCAGCCGCTCATGGCCGCTGAGCAGTTCTTCGGCGTAGGCAGTGATCTTCAAGAACCACTGTTCCATCTTTTTCTGAGTCACCGGACTGTCGCACCTCCAGCAGCAGCCGCCGATTACCTGTTCGTTGGCTAAAACCGTGCGGCACTGCGGGCACCAGTTAACCCAGCTCATCCGGCGGTAAGCCAGTCCCTTTTCAAACATCTTCAGGAAAATCCACTGGTTCCACTTATAATACTCGGGCAGGCAGGAATTAACTTCCCGGCTCCAGGCATAGCTGAAACCCATCTTTTTGAGCTGGGCCCGCATATAATCTATGTTGTCCAGAGTCCATTTTTTGGGGTGAACCCCATGTTTGATGGCCGCATTCTCGGCCGGCATGCCCAGAGCATCCCAGCCGATGGGATGGAGAACATTATAACCCTTCATCTTTTTGAAGCGGGCGATGACATCACCTATGGAGTAGTTCCTGACATGCCCCATATGAATCCGGCCCGAAGGATAGGGATACATCTCCAGGCAGTAGAATTTGGGCCGGTCAGGAGCTTCGGTTACCTCAAAGACTTTCTGGTCTTCCCAGACTTTCTGCCATTTCTTCTCAATTTCTTCAAAATTATAGGCTTCTTTCATGACCAAAACCTCAGTTCAGGGAAAAACAACCCGGATAAATATTTCCTCAAATCAGCTTATAATGATAATTTCCCAAGTCCTAAAAGTCAACCAACGCTTGGCTCTTATTACAGATAGAAAAGAGAAAATCAGCAACTAAAGAATTCTGTCTGTGGCTGGGTGAGATAGGATATTCTCGGATTAGATTAGGAAATAACCTCAACCCGCAGAAAAGTCCGTGGGTCTTGGAATCCCAAAATGCCGATGAAAAAATCTAAACTGTTTTAGCCGACCGGAGTGGCTTCAGGTTTTATTCTGAATAGCTTATTCTGAATAGCTTATTAGGAATAATAAATTTATAATAAAAGATGCCGATTAAGAACGGATAAAGGCGGAGTTCAAGCTAATGCAGTTACTCAGAGTTGAGAATTTAGTGGCCGGGTACAACTCTGGCCCAATTATCAAAGAGGTGAGTTTTGAGCTGGCAGCCGGCGAATTCCTGGCTGTCTGCGGACCGAATGGCTCAGGCAAGAGCACTCTGCTTAAAGCTATCCAGAGACTTCTGCCTTCAATCCAGGGAAAAATAACCCTTGAGAACCGGGACCTATTCCGTCTCAAGGCTGGGGAAATTGCGGCCCGAATAGCTTATGTTCCGCAAGTTTTTGAACCCGTTTTTGATTTCAGCGTGGAGGAAACTGTGGCCATGGCTCGGTATCACCTCCAGTCCAGTCGGTTCAGTCAGGCTTCAAGCCGGGACCGGGAGCTGGTGGCTGAAGCCATGAAGCTAACCGGAGTTGAACCTTTGAAGGATAAAGGGCTTAATGAATTGAGCGGCGGCGAAAGGCAGAGAGTGCTAATCGCCAGGGCTCTGGCCCAGGACACTCCCCTTCTTCTTCTGGACGAGCCCAGTTCCCATCTTGACCTTAATTTTCAACTTCAGATTTATAATCTCTTAAAAAGACTGCAGCGGGAAAAAGGTAAGGCCGTCCTGGTGGCGGAACACAACTTAAACCTGGTCATTCCCTATTGTTCCAGCCTAATCTTCTTAAAAGATGGCCAGATAGCCGCTTCCGGCGAGCCTTCAGCTTTACTTACTGAAGACCTCATCAGAGAGATCTTTGGAGTTGAGGTGGAACTGCGGGAAAATCGGTCAACCGGACTTCCAGAAATTTCTTTAAACCACACCGAGAAGGAAAACCCAAATTTTGGAGGTCAAGAGGAAAAAAGGAGAAATAGCGAATAAAATAGGACTTGAGCTGTGGTTAAAAAAAAGAGGTAAAAGAGAAGAAATCAGAATGGAACATAGAAAAATCGGGCAGCGGGAAATGAAAGAGAAATTAAAAGCCAATAATCGCAAAACCAGAATTCCAATAAAGTTTAGTCTTGATTTAAAAAACAAGACCCCCCTTACTCCAGGCCATCGGTGCCCGGAGGCAAAATCAGATTTTTTTCACCTGAGCCCTTTTTATATAATTTTCTCTAAGAGAAAAATTGTTTGCCGATCAATTCTAACGATATTGGCTATTATTCTTCTGGCTTCTTCCCTCCCTGCTCAGAATGTTGAGTGGCGTGATGACCTAGGGCATAAACTGACCTTAGCCCATTGTCCTCAGAAGATAATCTCCCTGGCTCCCAACCTTACTGAAATTCTTTTTGCTCTGGGACTCAGTCAGGAAATAATCGGAGTAACCAGGTACTGCGACTTCCCCGAGGAAGCAAAGACCAAAGAAAAGATTGGCGGTCTGGTGGACATCAACCTTGAAAAAATCCAGTCCCTTCATCCCGACCTGATTCTTGGTTTCCGCGGCAATCCAAGAGGAATCATTGAAAAACTATACAAGAATAAAATGCCCATCTACGTATTTGATTCAGGGCAGAATTTTTCTGACCTTTTTAGCTTGATAGCCAGAATCGGTCAATTAACCTGTAAGGAGAAACAGGCAGGAGAGCTCATAGCCAGTCTGGAAACCAGCCTGGATGAAATCAAGAAGAAGCTGGCCCCAATCAAAAATGATAAGAAAGTATTTCTGACGCTCTACGGCCAGGGTTCGGGTCTTTGGACCTGCGGCCGCCGCAGTTATCTAACTCAGCTTCTGCAGGCTGCCAGGCTGGAAAACCTGGCTTCTTCAACGGAAGGCAACTGGCTGATTTACAGCCAGGAGAGATTCATCGCCGACAATCCTGAACTAATTTTGATCCTCTGCCGGGACCGGGTCGCCTTTGAAAAAGCCTGCAGTTGGTTTGAAAGTCAGAGTGTCTTTAAGAAAGTCAAAGCGGTGCGAGAGCGGAATTTTTTCTTTCTGGAAGAAAACCAGTTTAGTCGTTTCTCCCCCCGATTGGTTGAAGCTTTTAAGCTCCTGGTAACTTCTTTATATCCCGAATTATTCCCAGAACCAAAATGAAAAGCAAAGCCCGAAGAAGAATCTTGTTATTAAGCTTAGCAGTTCTGACCCTGGCAGGACTGATTTTTTCTTTGAAGCTGGGAGCTGTCAGAACTCCTTTCAATGAGCTGCTTAAGGCCATTTTCTCCCGGGGAAGCGAATTCAACCAGATTTTCTTTACTCTTCGTCTCTCCCGGGCAGTGCTGGCTTATTTGGTTGGGGCTTCTCTGGCGCTTTCCGGAGCTATCCTTCAAGGATATTTTCGCAATCCCCTGGCTGACCCTTTCATCCTCGGGGCTTCATCCGGAGCATCTCTGGGTGCGGTTCTAAGTCTTAATTTGGGAATAGCCATTAACCTGTTCGGGCTCTCTGGCCAGAGCCTTCTGGCCCTCATGAGCAGCCTGGCACTGGTAGCTGGAGTTTATGCCATCTCGGAAAGAAGGAAATTCAACACCACCGAATCTCTTCTTCTGACCGGCATCGCTGCCGGAGCTCTAGCTTCAGCCTTGACTTCTTTTCTCCTTTTTCAGCGAGCCGATGCCTACGAACAGGCTGTTTTCTGGTTGCTCGGGAGCTTTTCTCTGGCTGACTGGCAACAGGTTTCTATCCTCTGGCCCTATTTATTGATATCGCTTCTCCTGGCTCAATATCTGGCCAAGGATATGAACCTGCTGGTCCTGGGTGATGAAGTAGCCAAATCTCTCGGCTGTCCGGTCAGGACCATAAGGAGAGTCTTTCTGATTCTGGCTACATTATTAGCTTCTTTTTCTGTTTCCGTGGCTGGAATCATAGGTTTTGTCGGGCTGATTGTTCCTCATGCGGTGAGGCTAATCATCGGACCCGACCATCGTCATCTCTTCCTTTTTTCGGCACTGGCCGGTGGATTATTTCTCCTTCTTTCCGACCTCCTTTCCAGAATGCTCTTCGTCCCTTCAGAAATTCCGGTGGGAGTGGTTACGGCTGCTCTCGGAGCACCCTTCTTCATATACCTTCTGAACCGGCAGTCGCGCTCCTCCTGAAACCCGGTAGAATTCTTTAAGATTGACAAAGGCGGGCTTTTTGCCTTAATGTAATGATATCATGCTGCTGACTTTCAACCAGACCCTTTTTCTTATTCTAACCGTAGCTGCAGCCGCGCTGGCAGCTTTTCTGGTTTTGTTTCTCATCCAACTCCGCCGGACAGCTCGGGAAGCTGAGAAGAGTTTTCAGGAATTGCAGATTATCCTGCATAAGCTGGAAAGGATTGAGGATAAGCTTGACCGCCGCCTGGATGACGCCGGAGTGATCATTGAATCCACCAAGCAAACCGTATCCGGCCTTTCGGAGCTTTCCTTGTTTCTGACCACCAGAGTTTTCCGGCCAGCCTCTAAGTTTTGGCCGGTGCTTTTTCCCCTGCTGCGCTTTGGTTGGCAGCTTATGAAAAAAAGAAAGGAGAAAAAAAATGTCTGATAACAAAGGATCCAGCTTCGTTGATTCACTTCTAACTTTTTTAGCCGGAGCCGCTACCGGGTTCATCCTGGGGGTTCTTTTTGCCCCGGCCAGCGGAAAAGAAACCAGAAAAAAACTTATGGAGCAGGCTAAAAAAGGACAGGAGCTGGCCAAAGAAGGTTATGAAAAAATCGCGAAAGAAACAGAAAAGGGAGTCAAAGTAGCTCGGGAAAAAGCTGAGGAAGGAATTGAGGTCATCAAGGAATTCATTGAGAAGAAAAAAGGAGAATACGTTCGCAAAGAACCAGAATTTCCTGAAGATTTGGATACCGAAAAGTAAAACTTTTAAGATTCTTCGGTTTCTATAAAATTTAAGAAATAAGTTTGCCAAGAGGGATAGGATGGGAAAGAGTGTTTCAAGATTATCACTGCTTATCCTTATTTTTTTATTCTCCATCAACTTCAACCTCTCAGCTCTAGACCGGAATCTCACTCAGACCATAGACCAGGAAATTGAAAAGAACCGGGTCGATATAATTAAGATCAGAAGATTCCTCCACATGAACCCCGAATTGAGCAATCGGGAGTATGAAACGGCTAAACTGGTGGCCAGCAAACTTACCTCTTTAGGGTTGGAAGTAAAAACTGGAGTGGCTGGAACCGGAGTGGTTGGCCTGCTGCGGGGAGCTCTGCCCGGTCCAACAGTGGCCATCAGAGCTGATATGGATGCTCTGCCCATCCAGGAACAGAACACCTTCCCTTTCCGTTCCCTTAACCCTGGGGTAATGCACGCCTGTGGACACGATTTTCATACTTCAATCGGGTTAGGAACAGCAATGGTCCTGACCACTATCAAGAACAAGATTCGCGGAAACATCAAATTCATTTTCCAGCCAGCTGAAGAAGGAGCTCCGCCAGGGGAAGAAGGCGGAGCTGCGCTGATGATAAAAGAAGGGGTCCTGGACAATCCTCCTGTTAGAGCTATTTTTGCCCTTCATGTCTGGCCGGAGCTGGAGGTTGGACAGGTCGGCTACACCTCAGGCTATATTATGGCCAGTTCAGATAGCTTCATCCTGACCATTAAGGGCAAGAGCGCCCACGCCGCTCGCCCCCAAGAAGGGATTGATGCCATTGTCATCGCGGCCGAAGTAGTCAATAATCTTCAGACCATCATCAGCCGCTATCTGGACCCGACCGAACCCGCGGTGATCACCGTGGGCAAAATCCAGGGCGGGGTCAGGTCTAACATCATTGCCGAAAAAGTTGTCCTGGAGGGCACAGTAAGAACTCTGAATGAAAAAGTACGTGATCGGATCCCTCTGCTGATGGAGAATGTGGTCAAAGGAATTAGCCAAAGCTATGGAGCCAATTACTCCTTTGAATACAGCAAAAATTTGCCTCCCCTTTATAACCATCCCGATTTTGTCCAGATTGTCCTTCCGGGACTTAAAGAATGCCTGGGGGAGGAAAACCTGATATCTCTAAAACCTCAGATGGTCGCTGAAGATTTTGCCTTTTTTGCCGAAAAGATACCGGCTTTTATGTATCTGCTCGGAGTTAGAACCCCGGGTCAAACCAGCGCCGCGCCCCTCCACAGCCCGAATTTTAATCCAGACGAAAAGGCTATTCCTGTGGGTATTAGGGCTATGTGTCACCTCGTCCTTAACGCTCTGGAACAACAGGCTACCATAAAAACCGATCTGACCTCTGTTATTTCCAAATAGTCCATGCCCTTTCCCCTCCTTTTTCCGGTTGTAAGTTTCATACTTGGACTTCTTTTTTCCTTAATCTCTAAAATGGGTTTCAGCAATTTCTTAATTGTTCCCCTGCTGGTTTTTTATTTTTCTGCCTGGTTATTTTATTTTTTGAAAAAGGACAGGCTGGCTACAGGTCTTATAATCCTGTCTTTTTTCTTAACTGGTTTGAGTCTCTATAGCTTTGCCTACTCTGAATATCACAAAAATCCTCTGCAGAAGCTTCCGGCCGAAGGCTACTTAGATTTTAAGGGAAAACTTCTCCGCTTGCCCGAACGCCGTCCTGACCGGGATATCCTGACCATTAAAGTGACGGAGGTTGAAGTTCAGGGAAAAAGAGAAAAAATTACAGGAAACCTGCGACTTTCAGTTCCCCATTCAACTTCAGAGCATCCGCTTGAACTTCTGGCTGGCGACCGACTTGAATTCTCTGCCACCTTAGTTCCTGAACAATCCTTTAGGAATCTTTTCCCCGATTTTATGCCCCGCTACCTTCTGAGTCAGAAAATCCAGGCCCGGGCTTTCAGCAAAAGCCCTCTGCTGGTAAGAAAAATCAATGAGAAAAATTATTCTCTCCCAGGCTTTTTCTCCTCGCTCAGAAGAAGCCTGCAAAAAACGATTGAGAAAGATTTTCCGGGTAAGGATAATTTCAGCCTATCACCAGAAGGAGCCATCTTGGAAGCTCTGCTTCTGGGCGAAGACGGACGTCTTGATCCTAATACTGACCTCCAATTTCAGAAAACAGGGCTTTACCATCTTCTGGCCATTTCGGGGGCTCATGTGGCCGTGGTTAGCTTTCTCATTTATTCCCTGCTCGGTCTTTTTATCATCCGAAAAAGGACCATCCATCTCATACTCCTGATAGCTCTAATTTTCTATGGTTTCCTGGTGGAAGGGCAACCCTCAGTTTTCCGGGCGGCGATCATGACCTCAGTCTTCCTTCTGGGCAAACTGGTTTATGCCGATACCAACCTGATCAACACTCTTTCCCTTTCTGCCCTAATTCTGCTGTTTCTTAACCCTTTCAGCCTGGAAGATGTCGGGTTCCAACTGACTTTCCTGGCCACTATGAGCCTTATCCTATTTTCCCGGCCCTTAATAAAAGCCTTCCCCCGTCTTCCCTTCCGGCTATCAGAAATGGCTGCGCTCTCAGTGGCGGCTGTAGCCGGGACCATGCCAGTTATAGTCAGCAATTTCAACCGCGTCACTTTTGCCTCCCTTATACTCAACCTGCCGGCTGTCCCCCTTATGGGAATCATCATGGGTATGGGCTATATTTATTTGATCCTCAACTCTTTCCTTGCAGCCGCCGGTCATTTATTATCCTTAGCTCTGAACCTTTTGGTTAAATTATTTGTCTGGATGACCACCTGGCTGGAACCTTTTTCTTCCCTGTCCTACCGAATCCCCAACCCGCCGCTGGTAGTGGTGCTCGGTTTCTATCTTTTCTTGTTGTTCTTTCTCCTTAAATCAAGGTTTCGCGGTCAGAAATTGCTTACTGCAGCCGGCTTTCTTTGCTTCTTCTTTTTGCTCATTACTTATCCCTTTAGCCCAAAGAACGCTGACCTCAGAGTCACGTTCATGGATGTGGGCCAGGGAGAAGCTATAATCGTTGAATTCCCGCAGTCCAGATTGATGGTCATTGATGCCGGAGGTTTCATTCAGAGCCCCTTTGACCCCGGTGAAAGCCTGGTTTCCCCCTACCTCTGGCATAGGGGGTATAAAAAGATTGATTACCTTATCTCCACCCATCTTCATCCTGACCATGCCGGCGGTCTACCAGCGTTAGCCCGCAATTTCAGGATAAAAGAATACTGGTTTACAGAAGAAAATCCGGAATGGTTGCTGGATAGAGAAATCAGGAAGTCTCTACCAGCCAAAGCCAAAAAAATCAGGATGCGAACCGGACAGGAAATAACCTGTTCCGGCGCCAGAATTGAAGTCATTTATCCTGATGAGCTGGCCTTTTCCAGATTCAAGTCAGGCAATGAAGTCTCAGCAGTCTTGAGAATAGAATTTAATCAATTTTCTTTTCTTTTTCCCGCAGACATCACCACCCCCGTAGAAGACTATCTTCTTTCGGTTTCCCCCGGAAAATTAAAATCTACAGTCTTAAAAATTCCCCACCATGGGAGCCGTTCATCATCCAGTCAGCCCTTTTTGGACGCAGTTTCGCCGGAATGGGCAGTGATAAGCGCGGGACGAAACAATGTTTACGGTTTTCCTGACCCTCAGGTTTTATCAAGGCTGGAAGCTGCGGGGATAAGAATTTTAAGAATAGACCAGGAGGGCGCTGTCCAGTTCCAGATTTCTGATTCCAGCCTTAAGGTAAGAACCGCAGTTTCGGGAGAGATTAACTGATTTAAGGCAGGACAGGGGCTAGTGTGCTGGCTCAGATACATTAGTGACACCTTAGAAGCCTTTTAGTGGAGCTGAACATTAATCCCCTTCCAACTGAGAGAATTTTCAGTTTTCCTCTTAGGGTAAGTTATGTTCAGGGCCGCCGGCATCAATCAAGAGAGAGATTGACCTTCAAAAAATCTTGACATAAAGTGTCACTTATGTCCTGAACTTTTACAGGCGGTTGACAGCCCGGAGCCCGGGTTGTATTATTTTAATTGAGGGATGAGAATGATAAAAAAGATAATTTCCATATTTCTGTCCTTTAGCTTCTGCAGCCTGACCCTGGTTCTAGCTCAGGAACAGAATTTAGTGGAGCTGGCTAAGAAAGAAAAAGAGAGACGGGAAAGTCTGAAAGGTCAGAAAGTCAAGGTGATAACCAACAAAGACCTGGAATATCTGACTAAGACCCCGGCTCTGACTCTCCCCCCTTCAGAGCTACCGGATGAATCTCAGCCGTCCACCCCCGCCTCCCAAACCAGCGGTACCCCTTCGCTCGTCCACCGGGTAACGGTTGAAAACCCACAACCCAAGCAAACCTCAGAATCTTCTTCCCAGTTTTACAATGCGCTCCCTGGGCAGGATACTCAAGGGAGCTCTCTGGAAGAAGCCTGGAAAAAAGCTCAGGAATATGTGGAGCTCTTAACCCTTAAAATGAACGCTCTCTGGCAGCAATTTTACAGTCTGAGCGATATGAAAACCCGCGACTCCGTCCAGATGCAGATCAGCGATACCTATGAAAAGTTGCTTAAGGCTCAGGAAGAAGAAGCCAGACTCAGGATGGAATATGAAAACCAGATTAACCGCAAGAAGAGCGAATCGGCCTCACCCATTTGGATAAAATAAAAATAATCAGGACTTTTCCCTACGCCAGATCATAGTTTTTAAGTATCTTCGCTGAGCTATTCTAGATTATCCACTCATTTTTGAAAATGAGAAGGCTAGAAATGTTAGAAATGTCTGCTAAGGAAAAGGGAATTAATTTGTTTCCCACAGGAAGATGACGTAGATTATAAAATCTATTGAAACTCTTTATCCTCAAACCCGGAGCTGGCAGAAGAAGGAGAGTACCCTAAGAAAAGTCCCGATCAACGAAAATATATCTTGTTTATCTTAAGACCGACTTCCCTCTCATCTTCAACCCCTGGATAAATCTGACCCAACCTTAAGGTCTTATCAACTAAAATAATCAATTTCAATTCCGGCTCTGAGCCAAGGTTGGCAACCGTCAGAGAATAGAATTTCTTAAACTTCCCCGGTGGCAACACCAATTCATCCAGCCGCTTCTCCCCCAAAAATAAAGAAAAGCCAACACCTTCTTGCTGAGCATTTTCTCCATCCAGCAGGAGAATGCCTGGCCGACCCGGGTTTTTAAGAAGACAGATGGCTTTCTGTCCGGTCCACAGCTCATAACTCGGACTTTCTAAATTTGCTGGAAACCGTTTTATCTTTTCCCACCCATCTAAAAGAACCATATCGGGCACATCTACCGGGCAGGGCTGAACCTTGAGTGAACGGGAATACAGAATCAAAGATTCAGTCAGGTCTGATTTTTCCAACATAAGACGGAAGATGATTTCAATCCCACGAGGAGTCTTAGGCTCAAAAATGTTTATCAGGGGCGGAATGTAAAGGTATTCTGTCACCTCATAAACCCGGCTCGCAGACCATTTTGAAATCGGAACGCTCGTCTTCAAATATTCCCTGAGCACTTCCCTGCCCTGCCATTCAGCCACCGCGACTAAATTGTAATCCTGGTTCAACCCCTGATAACCCGAAGTGGTTATGAACTTAGCCTTAAGCCTGGTGACCAGATTATCAGTCAGGGTTCTGTCAGAAAATTCCAGGTTTACGACCAGCCCTTTGACCTGAGATTGGTCCCGGCAGCCGATTAGACTCAAAGTGATGATGGAAAAAATTAAGGTCTGTCTTAACCAGGACGTTTTCTTTTTTCGGCTATTATTTCTGGGCATTAAAAACATGATGAAACGGTATTGATTATAAATGATTTACTCGTCGTTAGCAAAGAGGCCCAAAGGCAGCCATTTCTCTTAGCCAGGTTGAAAAAGGACCGGTTATGCCTTATTATTTAGGCATCTAATTAGAGTCTTGAGGTAGCAACTGAGGAATTAAGGAGGTCCTATTGGTACCCCAAAAAGCACAGAAAGAGCTGACCCTTAAATCGCTTTTTAAGAGGCCCTCTGGCCGGGCTTATGATGAGTTAAGGCCGGTGTTGATAAAACCCGATTACTTGGACTTTGCCGAAGGTTCTGCCTACATTGAGATGGGCAAAACCAAAGTTGTGGCCACAGCCAGCATAGAAGAAAAAGTGCCTCAGTTCTTAAAAGGGACAGGCTCAGGCTGGATTACAGCAGAATACTCAATGCTGCCCCGGTCCACCGAAAAAAGGACCCCTCGGGAAAGAACCCAGGGCAAAATTTCCGGACGAACCCAAGAAATCCAGCGTTTGATAGGACGGGCTCTCCGGACTACTACTGACCTGACCCTGATCGGAGAAAGAACCATAATCATAGATTGCGATGTCATCCAGGCTGACGGCGGTACCAGGACTGCCTCGGTTAATGCTGGGTGCATCGCCCTGGCTTTGTGTTTTAAAAAATTGTTGAATGAGGGAATTATCCAGACTTTTCCCCTGCGCCATTTAGTGGCAGCAGTCAGCGTGGGTATCGTTGAAGGCCAGAAGCTTCTGGACCTGGATTATCAGGAAGACTCCCAGGCTGAAGTTGATATGAATGTCATTGAGACTGATAACGGAAAGCTGGTTGAGGTTCAGGCTGCAGCTGAAAAGGTGGCTTTCTCCAGACAGGAGATGAACCAGCTCTTAAAGCTGGCTGATAAAGGTATTAAGGAAATCCTTCAGGCCCAGCGGGCTATGCTCAAAAAAATCCATCCCGTCTTTATCGCCTATTGAAATATTTGCTCTACTATTACTATTTAAGCGGACAAATAGAAGTCCTTTAAAAAAGATAAAAATTCTTATTTTTTTCTTCGCACTGAAAATACTAAAGAGGTTCTAAAATGAAAAGAAAGAGCCCTGCTATATCTTGAGTGACCGTATTTTTAATATCATTTGAACTCTCCCAATTTATAGCCTTTTTCTCTAAAAAGCCAGAGGCAAATCTCAACCACTTTTTTATCAAAAAGGCAGCCTTTCTTTTGCTCTACCTCAGCCAAGGCTTCTTCCAGCGTAAAGGCTTCACGATAAGGTCGGTGAGAAGACATAGCTTCAACCACATCTGCTACTGCCAGAATTCTGGCCTCAATCATGATTTCCTCACCCTTCAAGCCACGTGGATATCCGGAACCGTCTAACCTCTCGTGATGCTGATAAATTATTTCTGCCACCGGCCAGGGAAAATCCATATCTTTGAGCAGTTCGTAGCCAATAGCCGAGTGGTTTTTAACCAGGCCCCACTCGCTTTCAGAGAGGAGACCGGGCTTGCTAAGAATTTCAGACGGGACGATGATTTTCCCTATGTCATGAATCTGAGCAGCCAGCCTGAGGCCATCAATCTGCTCGGAGGACAATCTCATCTCGGTAGCGATAGTTCTGGCCAGCTCGGCCACTCTTTTCTGATGGCCGCCCGTGTAGGGGTCTTTTATCTCCACAATTTTGTTCAAGACTGTTATGGTGGCTCCGAAAGCTTTTCTCAGCTTTGACAGCGTCTCTTCAAGTCTGACTTCAACCTTCTTGCGCTCTGTAATGTCGTGGGCTAGGACTATTTCGGCCGGCTTCCCCTCATGCTCAATAATGTTGAACTCTATGTCAACTTCAATCTTCTGGCCGTTTTTATGCAGAAGGGGAAATTCTAATTTCCGAGAAGCATTTGGGTCTAAAAGCCTCTGGCGGTAAAGGGCCATGATGTCTTCTTTCCTGTCGTCCGGCAGGTACTCATCAATTCCAGTCTCAATAACTTCCTGGGCGCGGTAGCCGAAGGTGTTGAACACCGCGGGGTTAGCAAACTTTATCACCCCGTTCTGAACGATGAAAACCGGAGTCCGGGCCTGCTCTATAAGGCTGGAAAGAATCCTTTCTTTTTCTCGCAGACGGCTCTGCGATTCTACCAGCTCGCTTATGTCCCGTATAACCCCAATTATTTTCTGCTCCTGTCCATCGGTTGAACTCAGCTGAAGATGGCCGGTCCGTCCAGCACGGTTTTTGACCTGGACCGGGCCAAAAACAGCGTCCTCCAAGTTGCCGGTATGGCTACTCCACCATTTTCTGAAGTCTTCTCTTTCATCAGGATGAACCATCCGCTCAATAATTCCCATGGCGGGAGCAGAATCAATCCCCAGATCTTCAAGACATCCGAACTGAACAAAAGCCGGGTTGCAGTATTCAAACCGGTCCCCTTCAATAACAAAAACACCGTCGCTGGCTTTTTCCACGAGAAGACGACAGAGCTCCTTTTTCAATTTAAAAAGTACCGTGCGGTTGAACATTGGTTATACGCTGGGTATAGAATTGTTCGCTCAGGAAATCACTCCTTAGCCCATTTTCCTGAAGACTTTTATAATCTTCTATTAAAGGCCCTCTAAAATAGCTGGGCCGCTTCTTCCTTGACCTTTTAACATCTTTATTTATTTTACTCCGGCCTTGATGTCAAGAAAAAAAATAAAAAAACTCCCGGATGCTCAAAAACTGCAGAGAAGATATTGAGCTGGCTTTCGCTCATCACAATTTTCTAGAGTGAGCCCGTAAAAGCCCGGCCGGCTGAGGGATAAGGAGCTGGACTCCTCAATCTATTCCCGAGAGGATTCTGGACTGCCTTCCCTGAAAACAATGTCTAATCTGAAAGAAAATTCGGCTTGACTTTGCTCCTGGGAAGAATTAATATCTTTCCTTGATAAAAAGGACCTTTCAAAATAACCTTAGAAGGCTAAGTAAGAAGAACAAATGACCGGAAGTGAAGGTATTTCTTTTTTCCAAGAGCCAAACTTCTCTTTCTGTTTGAATTCCCCTGAGTTAATCATAAAAACATCATAATTTAAGGGAGGTTATCATGCCTTTAACCACCTGGCTTATCATCATCGGCGCCATCATCGTTTTTCTGGCAATAATCGGAGTGTTGTTGGGCACTCAATACCGGAAGGTTGGGCCGAACGAAGCCCTGATCATTGCTGGCGGCCGGAAAAGAACCATAACCCTTCCAGACGGAACGAAAAAGAAAGTCGGTTATAGATATAAACTCGGCGGCGGTACCTTTGTCTGGCCCTTCATAGAAAAAGTCTATGTTCTGCCGCTTGAAGTTATCACGCTTTACATCAAAACTCCTGAAGTCCTGACCCACGGCGGGATTCCCATCCTGGCAGAAGCTTCGGCTCAGGTTAAGATTGACTCCACTGACCTGGCCATCAGGCTGGCGGCCGAGCAATTCCTGGGAACGGGCAAAGAAGGCATTCGTGATGTGGCCATGAATGTCTTGGAAGGCAAGGTCAGAGAAGTCATCGGCACCATGACAGTTGAGGAAATCTATCGCGGTCGCCAAGAATTCTCAAAACGTGTCGCTCAGGCGGCCAAAGAAGATTTCGCCAGAATGGGCCTAGTGCTGCTGTCATTTTCTCTGAAGGACATAAGCGACACCCAGGGATACATAGATGCTCTGAGCAAGCCGGTCATCGCTGCGGCCAAGCGGGATGCGGCCATCGCTCAGGCTGAGACTGAAAAAGAAGCTATCATCAAGTCATCTCAGGCCAGAAAAGAAGCTGAGGTAGCTAGACTGCAGTCTGAAGCTCTCATAGCCAAAGCTCAGTGGGAAAATGAAGCCAAGAAGGCTGAATCTCAAACTTTTGTCAACCAGAAGAAAGCCCAGGCTGACTTTTCTTACGAACTGGAACGGACCCGGGTGACGCAGGAAATAAAGAAAGAAGAAGCCAAGGTCAAGCAGATTGAAAAAGAAGAAGCCATCAAGATTGAAGAGCTGGAAATAAAACGCAAGGAAAAAGAACTGGAAGCCAACGTCTTGAAACCGGCCGACGCCCGCAAATATCAGATTCAGGCTGAGGCTGAGGCCGAAGAAATCAGATTGATGGCTGAAGGCAAAGGCAAAGCTGAAGCCATGAAGCTGGAAGCCCAGGTTAAAGCTGATGAGATCAGGCTGCGCGGGCTGGCTGAAGCTGAAGCCATGCTGAAGAAAGCCCAGGCCTGGGAAAGATACAACGAAGCGGCGGTGCTGGAGAGTTTCATCAAGATTCTGCCCGAGCTGGCCAAAGCCATCGCTGAGCCGCTGTCCAAGGTTGATAAAATTGTCATCATCGGCGGAGATAAAGGGCTGGGCACCAACCAGATTACCGGTCAAGTGACCCAGATCCTGGCCCAGATGCCAGAAGTCGTCAAAGCTCTGACCGGTGCCGATTTGGGCAAGTTTCTGAGGGATAAGCTGGGCTCGGCCGCAGCTGAAGCTGAAACCGGCAAGGCTTCGGCCGAAAAGAAACCTGAGAAGAAATAATCGCTGGATTAAGCAGGACAGCCATGGTTTCAGAAAGAGTAACTAAAATAGGAGCTTCTCCCACCTTAAAGATTTCGGCCAAAGCCAAGGCTATGAAGGCTGAAGGCATAGATGTGGTGGATTTGAGCGTCGGCGAACCTGATTTTCCTACGCCGCAGAATGTCAAAGAGGCAGCTATCAAAGCCATTGAGCAGAATTTCACCAAATATACGGAAAACGACGGCCTCCCTGAGCTGAGGAAAGCGGTCTGCAAAAGGCTCAAGGAAGATTACGGGCTGGATTACAAGCCCAATGAAGTGTTGATCTCAACCGGAGCCAAGAGTTCGCTTTACCACCTAGTCCAGGCCATCGTTAATGAGGGTGATGAAGTTGTCATCCCGGCACCCTACTGGGTGACATACCCTGAGTGCGTCAACCTGGCTAAAGGGAAGCCAGTGATTGTGGAGACGCGCGAAGAAAACGGTTTTCTGCTGACACCGGACGAGCTCAAGGCAGTCATCTCGCCCTCAACCCGGGCGCTGGTGCTGAATAATCCAAGCAATCCGACGGGAGCCGCTTACAGCAAAGACCAGCTTCTGGCTCTGGCTGAGGTCATAAAGAAGGAAGATATTTATATCATCGCTGATGAGATTTACAGCCGGCTGGTTTATGACGGCTTTCAATTTGTGAGCTTCGCTGCCCTGGGTGAAGATATAAAGAAGAAGACCATTGTGATCAACGGAGTTTCCAAAAGCTATTCTATGACCGGCTGGAGGATAGGCTATGCGGCCGGACCGGCTGAGATCATAAGCGCTATGTCCAAGATCCAGAGCCACACCACCTCCAATGCCTGTTCCATATCACAGAAAGCCAGCCTGGAAGCCCTGGCCGGACCTCAGTACGAAGTGAACAGGATGGCAGCTGAATTCCAGAGAAGGCGGAATTACGTCCTGATGAGGCTGCAGCAGATTCCTGGAATATCGTGCTTCAAACCGCAGGGCGCGTTCTATCTGTTTCCGAATGTCAGCTCCTATTACGGAAAAGAAGCCGGCGGTATTCAGATTAGGAATTCCTACGGGCTGGCTTATTACCTGCTGCGGGAAGCAAGGGTGGCCATCGTTCCGGGCGATGCCTTTGGTGCAGATGATTACATCAGGATTTCCTACGCCACTTCCATGGAAAACCTGGAAAAGGGGATGGACCGGATAGCCGAGGCCATGAGCAGGCTGAAGACGGCCAAGAAGGTGAAGAAGATTTACCTGCAGAATTATGTGACCAGAGTGAAGAAGTCCGTGCCGGTAGAAGTGGTGACTGAAAGTAAACTGCGGGATGCTCTGGTGGCTGAGATGGAAAGCCACCTCGGCTATGAAAATTATTATGAGTGGAACGCCAACATCAACGGGACCATAGTCCAGTTGCGGACCAACGTCGGCCATCTTTATGATTTCTGGGTTGAAAACTGGTTTCCCGGGCAGATTGAAGCTGGGCTGGAGCCGCATGCCGTGATTTATGCGGTGGACAATGTGCCGGGAAGGGAACCACGGGCTTATTATCATCCCGAAACCAGGACAGGCCTTCTGGTGAATGCTGATAATTACGGGCCGCTGCGGAAGCTGGCCCTGGGCATGGTGCTGGATTCTTCCGAGCATTTAGGCATAAATGCCGTGCGCGGTATGGGAGTTGGGCTGGACGGAAACGGTTTGATACTGGTAGGTCAGCCGGGAACAAAGAAAACAGACTTGTTCTTTGAGCTGCTGAAGATGCCGCGGGTTCAGGCCCAGACTAACGAGATTGTATTCGTGCGGTTTTCTGGAAGCAAGGTCGTGGCCGACAGCGTGGAGAGGAAATTTTACATCCCAACAAATACGGTTGAGCTCCACGATAAGCTGGCCAAACTTTTTGACCACAGCAAGTGCGAGAACGTGGTGACCAGGAGGGAAGATTGCACCGACCGGACCTGTCCGCTTCAGGATGAGTGCCGGCTGGATAAAGGCGCACCCTATTGTTTCAGAGCCTCGGGCGAAGCCCACGCCATGCTGGACCCGAACTGGATTGCTGGTCCTCAGGGATATGCTAAGAGGACAAACCTGAAAACATTGGTGATTCTGCGCAACGACCAGGTGTCGCCGGCAGTGGTTGAGTTGAGTAAGGAAGAGGCTATGAGAATCCTGGAAAGTGGTGAGCCATCGGGCGCGGTGAAGACCTTGTCGGGCAAGGCCCAGCCATTTTTCAACCCGCATCTACTGGTTATAAACGAAGACAAACTAGCCATTCAGCGGATGTTCTTCAGCCGCCTGCTGGACCAGGTAAAGTGCTGCCTGGTGAATAGCGGCGTGGCCACCGCCGACCATCTTAAAAACCTCTTATAAAAATCGGGACATCCTATATTTTCCCTATTTTTCATAACATTATTCTGCCAATTTAGATGCTTTTCTGAATTCCTTCTAATTCCACGGCAGTCAAATCCTACGCGATTTCAACCTCAAGGGCGCAACAATTTTGCCTTATCCGTGATTCTCGTGGGTAAAAATAGATTCGTTAGGGCCCGGGAATATGATTAAAAATTATATAAAGCACTGCCATCCGGCGAATTGTAAGTTTGGTGATTAAAGCCAAATTTCCAATCCAACCCAAGATTATCCTTAACCTCTAATTTAAGGCATTTCTTTCTGATTACAGAATCAAGATATTAACGAGAGCATCATAATTAAAGAGCTGCAAAGATAAGAGCAATTTATCAAACTGAAATTTTTGGACTTTTCCTGGCTTAATAATCTGATCTCTCAGGCTGCGAAAAAATAGGAAAAATGTATTGTGTCCCGATTTTTAATAGACGGGCCAGCGGCGGCTGAGGAAGCCGTCGCGGATTTCCCGCCAGCTTCCGAGCACCTCATCCGCAATCTTTTTGATTTCATCCCTGACTTTTCCTGCCTCCACGCCCCATAGCTCAACGTTCAGGGCTTGAGGCCGGGTGATGGGCTCGTTAATCTGGCTGACCATATAGACATAGACCTGCTGAGTCTCCGGTATCCTCTCTACGATACGGTCAGCGATAACCTGGCTCATTATGCTGTAAATTTTCCCCACATGGCTGACTGGATTTTTTCCGGCTACTGCTTCCAGACTCATCGGCCGGTAAGGGGTGATCAGCCCGTTGGCCCGGTTTCCGCGGCCGACCTGACCGTCGTCTCCAGCCTCAGCGCTGGTCCCGGTGATAGTAAGATAGGGTGCCTCCGGAGTATCAGCATTGTTGATGACAATATTGACCTGCCTCCTGGTATATCGCGGGACAAATTCATCCTTAAGGCAATCAACAATATTTCTTTTCATTTCTTCATAGCTTTTTATATCTTTAACCTCACCAGCCACAAAAGCTGCAGCTACGGTAAGAGTTATCATCTCACCCTTTCTCACTCCCATCACCTTGATGTCCTCGCCCAGTGCCGGGAATTTTTGTTTGCCTTCCCGGCTGTTGAGGAATTTTTCCGTTTCCAAAACCAGCTTTTCCAGCTGACTAAGGGGCGCGAAGCCCACGGCCAGTGAAGTATCGTTGGCCCGCGGCGGCTCGTCATTATCGGCAAAGATGCTGACCAGGTCTTTGCTTCCGGGTCTAATCAAAAGCTCAACTTCAAGATGTTTGTCTTTAAGATGGGGCACCTGCCCCATCATCCAGTTCTTAAGTCGGCCTTCAAGCTGCCTCCTGTCTATCAATTTCTTTCCGTTGAATTCTTGTGTAGCCCGGCCAACAATGTAGAGCTTAATGGGTTTGATGATTTTCCCTCCACCAAACTTGCACTCCGAGCTCCCGCCCACCAGGACCGCTTTATCAACATTATGGTGAAGTATGCTCCCGGTCCGCTGACGATACGTTTCCGAAAGAGCTACGGAGAGCTCTTCGGCTGCTCCATCGCACAGAGAATCCGGATGCCCTTTTCCCTTTCGTTCCACAATTTCCACAGGCATCTCTTCGGCCAGAAAATCCCGTCCCCCTCTGACCTCAAAATAATATCCAGACATTTAAACCTCCGCTATTAAAGTAAAATCAAGGAACGGCTACCCCGCGGGGAAATATGACCGGCTGTAAAAGCCAGGTGATAGAGAAACTTACCCACCGCGGTCTCCGCTCCGCAATTTCTGGCGAGGCGCTTCTCTTCTGCGCGAGAGGAGCGGGACCTGGTGGCGATGTTCGCTTTCGCCCCACTCCTCTCATCTTTCGTTCCGGCCGCAGTCGGAACTCAACGCTTTTGGCACCTTACTCTAACTCAGAGCAGGTTGCCGGGCTTCATCGGGCGCGTCAACCCTCTGCCTCTCTGGATGAGAGGATGAGAACGCCAGCGCCATTTTTATTATAATCCATCTTAAAAAATGAAACAACATTTTGAATAGGTTCAGGACAGTAGGGATATTTTGGACTATGATTTATTTTGTTTTTGCTCTTTATGATTAATCTCTGCTTTTATGAACAACTTCGGTAGCGGCATTTTCAGATGGGGAAAAGAGCACTCGCTCTCTGGCACCATCCGGCGAAAGGGCTACATTTATCTTAACTACCGTAGGCCAAAGAAAAAATAAAACACAGCTTTTAATCCGGTTTCATAAACCCGAAGAGATGGAGACAGAGATTTCTTCTATCAGACCAGGGATATCATCAGGATTTTTGTCCCTTGTCTCCACCGGCCTGTGGAATACAACTTTTATTTTCCCCTTCCGCGGGAAAATGCGGCCTTTGGGCATCAGCTCAAAGGTTCCCTTGATGGTAATGGGGACAATGGGAGCCTGGGCGGCGATGGCCAGGAAAAAACCACCGCGCTTAAAGGGCTGAAGTCGGCCGCTGCGGCTGCGGGTGCCTTCAGGAAAAATCAGGAAAGAGTAGCCGCGTTCCTTCATGAGCCCGGCAGCTTCGTCAATGCTGCGCTTGCCGCCGCTGGCTCTCTTGCGGTCAACCGGGATGAAGCCAACAAAGCGCATACCCGGGCCGACTACAGGAATGCGGAAGATGCTTTTTTTTAGGATGACCCGAGCCAGCTGGGGAATAACATAAAAAAGAAGCGGGCCGTCCAGAAAGCTCAGGTGGTTGGCCA
>Ga0078972_1002027_pt1 | contig 70382 bp, 71 predicted proteins | sample YelNatPaOPGAMG01_FD_67568 | JGI IMG/M metagenome (GOLD analysis project Ga0078972, IMG submission 67568) | Hot spring thermophilic microbial communities from Obsidian Pool, Yellowstone National Park, USA - OP-RAMG-01 (SPADES assembly) (version 2) | ecosystem: Environmental > Aquatic > Thermal... | reverse complement strand
AAGTTATCTATGAAGTTGTTATTACAGGGGATGAATCATTTTGTGTGTGACAATTCTCATATTGCCCGGTTATATGATCGGCTTAAGAAAGGCAAGGGTGCTTGTAAGTCACGGATGGCGGTAATGCGGAAACTATTTGTGGTAATTTTCTTTATGTTAAGGAACCGGGAGTATTACCGATATATGAAAAAGGACTTACATGAAAGGAAAATGAAAGAATATGAATCATTTTTACGGAAGAACGGAGCGGTTACATAAAGTCATTGACTTTTTCTCATAGACGCATTGATTTTTAGTATGAATTATCCGGGCAGGGAACTAAAATTAGGAGTTAGTGTGGTAATTTACACAGGGCTGATTTTTCTCATATCCAGAAAAGTTGTAGGAATCAAATCAAGGGTTTTGAGGGGACTTTAAGGTGAGAAAAAGTGGTCAGTTTACAATTTGGAACTATTCAAATACCCGGTTACAATTGCCCTTAACTTTCTCCGTGCACGATGGAGTCTTGTTTTTATTGTGGTTACAGGAATTTTTAAAATATCACTTATTTCCTGATAAGAAAGTTCTTCTTTATGGAATAATATAACTATCTCCTTATCAAGAGGAGCGAGTTCCTCTAATGCCCTTTCAATTGCCTTTAGTTTCTTTTCTTTTTCAATCTTATCAAAAAAATCTATCTGAGTTGACTGCATTTCATCAATGTATTCATATTCAATCTTATTCTTCCGTAAAAAATCTATTACTAAGTTATGGGCAATTGTAAATAACCAGCTGGATAAGGAACGAGATGGATCGTAGGAATTAACCGATTTAAAAAACTTTATAAATGTTTCAAATGTAAGTTCTTCAGCATCATCATAATTTTTGATCAACCTGAGAATATAACTGAATATCCGACCTTTATAAAGATTTAATAATTTTTCACATGATTTTTCATCATTTCTAATAATTCCTTCAATCAATTCTCTTTCATCGGGCATTTGGTAAATATATACATTTTTGATGATGATACAAGATATAAGTTTCAAGTTCTGCCAGTACCTTGTCTATTTCCATCAATTTTTTGTATTTTGCGAGTTTAGAATTCTTGATGAACATCAGAGGAACGAAGGAAATGTGCCCTCTCCATCCTTGACAATCATTAGAATCAGGGTATAATATAAGTATATTCCAAAAGTGTCTAAACATATAGGGGGCGAATGGTCTTGACAGGGTGAATGAGGTGAAAGAGGGCATACCGAGGGTCCTGGTCACCTCGTTAATCCGACCATGAGAAAAAAACATCCTGCATATACAGGATACGCTCTGGCTGCATAATATAAATAAATGCAGCCACGTCTGCCCAGGTTCTTTGCCCGGCCTGGGAACAGGCGTCATAAAGGGCAAAAACCCTATCATTCCTTAGCCTTTGGGTTTGATAGGGATTCCAAAAAGGCTTGCCCTGACCAACCTGTCCCTTGGTTAAGGTCAGGTAAGAATATAAAGGGACTAAGTATGTAGTCCTCTTCACTGAAGCACTCTGGACGCGGGTTCGATTCCCGCCGCCTCCACCAATTTTACTCAAAACTATCACACGTAGGAGATATAGGTAAAAATGCATAATTAAATTTTATTAATTTTACCCATTGACAAATTGAAAATTTTGATTATAATATAGTGTATGATTAAAAAAATTAGAAATTGCCCAGTATGTGGAGGAGAGATGGTCATAAGTGAGTTGAGGTGTAGGAAGTGCGATCTGAGGGTGAAGAAGGACTTTCCCAGGTGTGAATTCTGCCAGTTACCTGATGAAGATTACGAGTTTTTGAAGATATTCCTGAGAACCGAAGGTAAGATCACTGATATTGAAAAGATACTTGGTGTGTCTTATCCTACCATTAAGGCACGGATAGAACAGTTATTAAAATCTTTAAATCTCAAACCTTATGAAGAAACGCTTGACCCGCTGGATGCGATTGCCCAGGGTAAGATGAGCGTTGATGAGGCGATTGCTATAATAAAGAGTAGAAAGAAAGGGGGTGCAAGATAATTAAATCATTTATGTTGCCAGTCTTGGATGCGATATTCTTGATCGCACTTGGTGGAATAATCTGGATTTCTAACCTCGGGATCATCCACATCAACTGGGGTCAAGACTGGCCAGGCATAATCGTTTTAATAGGAGTGATCCAGTTGATAAAGCAGTTTGTAAAAAGGAGAAGGCAGTCTTTTTAATAACAGGGGGTATTATGTCTGAAGAGAGAAGGAAGATATTGAATATGGTTGCGGACGGCAAGATAACGCCTGAAGAGGCGGATCGCTTGCTATCTGTTTTAAGAGATGAGAATGAGATGCCGAGATTTTTTAAAGTGCGGGTTTACGTTCATAATAGCGAGAAGCCAAAGGTAAAGGTTGATATACCTATTGGGGCATTAAAACTGCTCTTAAAACTTGGGGCAAAATTTCAAGGTATCGCTCCTGAGGCATTCAAGATGAATATACACGGTAAGGATTTTACTCTGGATGAGATGACACCAGAGATGATTGATAAGATTCTGGATGAAATTGGTAATAGTGGAAGATTCAATCTCGTGGAATTTGAGGATCCAGAAAGAAAGGAAAGGGTGGAGGTGTATATTGAATGAGAGGATGAAGATACTCAAACTCCTTGAAGAGGGAAAGATAACTGCTGAAGAGGCAGAAAGATTGCTTGAGGCAGTAGGTGAGTCAGAATTCAGAAGGCGACGAGGTTTCTTTTTTGGATTAGAATCATTATCTGACATTATGTCGGATATGATGGGTTCAATATTCATCAATTCTTATAAAACTTCCACCACGACCGAGAGGATTGAGGTTGGTAAAAAGAAGAAGGTTATATTCAAGGTGGTGAGCGGTGATGCCGAGATAAATGGCAAGGATATTAGTGAGTTTGTGATTAATAAAAATGGAATTATTAAAGTTATTGATGAGGATGAAATGTTATTGATTAAGGCAGTAAGTGGAAATCTGGAGATAGATACACCAAAGAAGATTGACCTTGAAATAAAGGGTGTATCAGGGAATCTTGTTATCAATGGAATAGAAGGGAATATAGAGATTGCCACGGTATCGGGGGATATCACAGGTAAGGGATTGAAAGGTAGTTTTTATGGAAAATTTGTCTCAGGGGATGTTGAACTTGAGTATGAAAAGGTTGATGGGATACAAATAGAATCAAAGAGTGGTGATGTGATACTAAAAATTGATGAGAACATTGAGGCAGAGATTGAAATATCCAGCAGATATGGTGATATTGATTGTGAATTACCATTGAGGGATGTTACAAAACAACGCAATTACCTGAGGGGAATTCTGAATTCACCAAAATCAAAGATTGTGATAAGGAATAGTTACGGAGATGTGAGTGTAGAAAGAAGGTAAAAGGGGGTAAAATGGGCTGTGGAGTAATATGGGCTCTATTCCTAATAATTATTGGGGGATGGATCTGGGCTTCAAATTATGGTTTCAAATTCTCCTTTTATCGTGATTGGCCCATAATCTTTGTGGTGCTCGGAATTATTTTACTTTTGAGGGTTCTCAGACGGCGTTAAGAGATTCTAAGAATGATCACTTCACTATTAACTTATAGAGCAAAAATATGAGCACCAGCATAATTATCAAACCCCAACCGACAAAACGCATTGGCTGGTAATGTTTTCTGGGTGGAATGATGCGATATCTTTTTTTAAAATCAATCATTGGTCATAATCTCCACCGGACTTAAAAATTTTGAATTTTCTACACTATTATTCTTTCTTATCTCTTTAACAAAGGCGCGGATTATCCTTTCCTGGATTGGCAGAATCCTTTTTGTTGGACAGGTGAAATTATTGAACAACATTGAGAAGGCATAGTCCTTTCCATCTATTCTGAGGTAACCGCTTAAACATGATACCGACTGTATTGCTCCGGTCTTTGCCCTAATGGTATCAGTGAAGCCATTGAACCGTGCCTTCAGGGTTCCTTTTCCTGGTTCAGGAAGGGTAGAATAATAATCACTATAGAGGTCGGAATTATACATAAATTTCAATACTGCAATCAGTGTAGATGGTGAGATCAGATTATTCTTTGATAGCCCGGAACCATCCCATATAGATACATTCTCCGTATCAACACCACAGATATAAAGAAAATTTTTAAGGGCATTAATTCCGGCATTAAAACTTCCTTCTTTGTATTTCTGGGCACCGAGGGTCTTTAATAAAATCTCGGCAAAGAGATTTTCACTCTCAGTATTTGTCTCTTTTATTATTTCAATCAATGCAGGGCTGAGTAAAGAATCAATCACCCTGGGTTGCGCTTGTTTGATAAACATTTCGTAACTTCTTATTCTCTCCACTGATTTCTCTACTTTAATACCGGAGGCATTCAGGCGTTCTTTAAAATATTCCCCTGTGAATAATCCCGGGTCTTTTACTGCAATATCAATGTCTCTCGGATTTTTTATGTTTATCTTACCATCAACGATAATAGTGTTCTCTTCTGGTTTACGATAGATGATGAGAGTTTCTGAATTTGATGATGTCTTTATTCTACTTATCAATTTCACATAATTGGTTTGAGGGTAAATATATACATTTGCATACTCCCCTTCGCTCATGGGTCTGATTCTTACTGACACCACATTTTTGTTCAGTGAGAGTGCACTGATCTCCGGGGCATACTTGGCATCCAGATAATGCCAGGACCAGCCTATCGGAAGTCTTTCTTCGGTAAAATAGTCATCAACAATCATTATCCCGCCAGTCACTTCTTTAATATTTAAACTTTTTATTATATTTACCAACCGCTCAATGGCATCAAGACTGAGACAAGGGTCGCCACCGCCCTGTAGAATTATATCACCATACAATTTGTTTTCTCTTATGGTACCAAGGATATGAAGATAGGTTTTAAAATGAAAATCCCTGCCCAGGAAGTATAACGCAGTAGCGGTGGTTATTATCTTCATATTTGATGCCGGGGTAAAAAGTTTGTTACTATTTACCTCGTAGATTACCCTTTCGCCTTTTAGATCATAGAAACAGAGTCCATAATAGGCGTTTTGCAATTCCGGGCTATTTGATAAGATTGAGTCAATTGCAAAGAATCCAAAGATTATTAAATTAATCATTTTTTGGTGTAAATAGACCAATCTTTTGACTCTTACAATTGCATTTTTCTTTATTTAAATTCTTTCCACAGATTGGACACAATCCGAGGCAATCCTTTTTGCATAATGGTGCAGGGGGAATGGCAAGGACGATGGCTTCTCTCAAACCAATGGTAAGGTCAATATCAGGACCTGTATAATAGACCCGGTCAATATCCCCTGATTTTAACTCCACTTTTTCCATTGATAAGAATGGATCTCTGCCCAATACATAATCAAGGTGCAATGATTCAGAGAATTTCTGATTAAAAGTAGTAAGGCACCGTGAACAGTTCAGTTCCACAGTGAACTGGACCGAAAAATCGGCACTTACGCCGAGCGCCTTTTTATTAAGGATAATTCTTGCACCGATGATTTTCAAATTATCAAAATGTCTTTGTCCAAAAAAATTTATTTCACTCTCCCGCAGGTCATCAAATTCTAAGATAACCTGGTCTTTTATCTCAATAAGCGGGATTGATAACCTTGATTTTCCTTTTATGTCTTTAACTCCTTCTTTCTTGCCGCGGGGAAGAGAACATTATTGAGAATAAGACGATAACCGGGTGAATTTCTATAATTTCTCAGATCGGTTGGAGGGTCACCAACAAAGTGTTGATAATCTTCTGGATCATGCCCAGCAAGATAGGTAAATGTTCCTTTACCGAAATTCCCGTGGATGTATTTTACTTCCTCTGTGCCACTCACTTCACCAAGTATTAAAACTGATGGCTTTATTGTATTCCTTCTAAAACCACTGCACTGCCCAAGGAATTCTTTTACAAGAGACGTATGATTCTGCACGAGCATACAGGGAACCGGGTCAAACTTTGCACTAAAATCAAATAAAGAGAAATAGGTATTGGGTCCACGCTGCGCAGCCTCAAGAGAAACATCTATTGTAGAATGTTCATAGACCAATGGGTCAAGTATTACCTGGAAATTTTCAAAGGCAAGGCACTGCTTGTAATCAAGTTTATCATTGGCTCTGGGGTCATAGGGATCCCCATCAAATACATTGTCGCATATATCTGTAAATTGAGCTGCAAGTGCAATCTCCCATGTATCACAGGCTGAACACATTGAGAATACAAAACCACCCTGATAGATATAATCCTTTATTGCAAGGGCAACAGCAAGTTTTAATTTTGAAACCTTAGAAAATCCTAATTTTTTTGCCATCTCCTCATTCTTTTTAACCTCTTCCTGATACCACTCAGCATTCCGGTATGATGCATAGAATTTTCCATACTGGCCTGTAAAGTCTTCATGATGCAGATGGAGCCAGTCGTATTTTGTGAGTTTACCCTTTAACACATCTTCATCCCAGATCCGATCATAAGGAATCTTTGCATATTCCAGGGCAAGTGTGACCGCATCATCCCAGGGCTCAAAATTTTCCGGGATATAGACCGCGATCTTCGGTGCCTTTTCCAGTAATATTGCTTCCATATTATTCTCCTCAATCTGTTTATAAATTTTCAGAATCTGGGATGGATCAACCAGTTCAATCTTTACACCTTCAAATGCACATTCTTTTTCTATCCTGGGACTGTAGTCCATCAGGAATGAACCCCCCCGATAATTTAAAAGCCATTCCACATTTATTCCGTATTGTAATGCATGATATGCAATACCATAAGCCTTGAGATGGTCGATTTGTGAGAGATCCATCGGTATTAATATCTTATCTGCAAAACCTGTGGTTATAGATATTAATACTAAAGATGAAATTACTTTCTTAATGGACATCCAATCCTTTTGTTATTCTTCGTTGTTTTTGATGATATCAAGAATTTCCTGTGAATTGGTAGCCTTCATCAATTGTTCTCTCACAGGTGATCTCCTTAATAACCTTGATAATTTCGCCAGGGCAATGATATATTCCGACTTTTTGTTTTCGGGCGAGGCAATCAAAAAAATTATGTGAGATGGTTTTCCATCAATTGAGGAAAAATCTATGCCGGTAGAGGAGCGGGCAAATACGAGAACTAAATCATCAACCGCATCGGTTCGTGCATGGGGAATTGCAATGCCATTACCAATCCCAGTAGATTCAAGGTTTTCCCTTTTCGCCAGGGCTTCAAACAATTGTTCACGGTCGCGGGCAATATTTTTACCAACCATAAAATCCACCAATTCCCTGATTGCAGCCAGTTTTTCTGTAGCATTCATCTCCAGTATGACTGCATCGGGTTTTAGGAAGTTTGAGATTTTTAATTCCATTACACCCCCTTATAAACTATAAGCCAATAACTGGCACTGGTGAGGCGACAAAGACCTTTTTTGTCTCCTCACGTTTTTTTACCAAAATTAGGTTAATTTTATAATTTTCAAGGTATTTTTTTATCACCCTCATTGCCTGTCCATTTTCCATATGGAGGGATGTTCTCACTCCATTCTCTACTGCTTCATCTTCCACCAGATAGAGCATCTCCCAGCCTTCTTCCTCAATACGCTGTCTTATTGAATCAATATTTTCCCTGGTCATAGAGGCTATTTTTGAGATCCGATGTTCTTCAAGAATAAAGAGCACGAAGAGTTGGCTTTTGAATAGTTTACAGAATTGGATTGCGGGTGTGAATATTTGCTGGTCGGTATTGTCAATGATATAAAGTAATGCCCTTGAGAATTCTGCGGGATTGAATTCCCTTGCTATCATTTCAGTGATTAGAGGATATATCTTGATACATCAATATTCTTTACAATATCTGCAAGTTTTTTCTGGACATAATCACCAGTAATCTTGATGTTTTTAACACTGATATTGGGTGCAGCATATAGGAGGTCTTCAAGTAATTTTGTCATTACTGTATGCAATCTACGGGCACCAATGTTTTCTGTGGCTTCATTAACTTTTGCGGCAATCTCAGCAATGGCACTTATTGCATCATCGGTGAATTCCAGGTTTATACCTTCGGTCTTAAAGAGTGCTATGTATTGTTTAATTAAGGAGTTCTCAGGTTCTACAAGAATACGACAGAAATCTTCTTTTGTAAGGGGAGATAATTCAACACGAATGGGAAATCTTCCCTGCAATTCTGGTATTAAATCAGATGGCTTCTTATTATGAAAGGCGCCGGCAGCAATAAATAGTATGTGATCGGTCTTTACCATACCATACTTTGTCATTACACTTGAACCTTCTACGATTGGAAGGAGGTCCCGCTGAACACCCTCTCGCGAGACATCAGGCCCGCTTGTCATTCCGCTTCCAGCAATCTTATCAATCTCGTCAATAAAGATTATACCGCTCTGTTCAGCCCGTTCCTTTGCTTCATTGATAACCTCATCCATATCAATGAGTTTATCCATCTCCTCCATCTCAAGATATTTTAAAGCCTCTTTCACGGTCATCTTCTTCTTCTTCCTTTTTTTAGGAAGTTTGTTACCCAATGCCTCTTCAATGGCGATGCTGAAATCTTCAATCCCTGCTTGACTGAATATTTCAATAAAAGGGGTCGTCTTTCTTGTTACTTCAACCTCCACAATACGGTCATCAAGTTTATTAGCCCTCAAGAAAGCCCTCATCTTTTCCCTTGTTTGACTATTACTTGAATCTTTACTATTCTTTGAAACACCCGGTAGGATAATATCAAGGATTCTCTCTTCTGCATACTGCCTTGCCTTCTCCTCAACCGCACGATATTTTTCCTGACGGACCATATTAACTGCGATTTCAACAAGATCCCGGACCATTGACTCTACATCCCTGCCGACATAACCAACTTCAGTATATCTTGAGGCTTCCACCTTGACGAATGGTGCATTTGCAAGATCAGCAAGGCGTCGGGCGATTTCAGTCTTGCCCACACCAGTAGGACCGATGAGAATGATATTATTAGGATATATTTCATCCTTTATCTTCCCCTGAACCCTCTGACGGCGCCACCGATTCCTCAAGGCTATTGCCACAGCCCTTTTTGCGGCAGTTTGTCCGATTATGTAGCGGTCAAGTCGGTTTACAATCTCTTCAGGGGTCAGGTAGTCTTCAGGAGATTTAACCCGTTGAATGGCTTTTGCTTCCATCAGTCTTAATTATATAGAGGATTTTGGAAAAGTCAAGATTCAAGAACACCGCTGATTGGGTCGCGACCAACATACCAGCGGGAAGGGGTTAGAGTTCCACTCTGTATATTCGTATAAAGGTGGAGGAGTGGGGCACTTATTGAGCACCAATGGCAAAAAAGAATTAGCCATTTCCTGCATGGTCAAGCCTCATACCCGAAGAATGAGAATCCCTGGCATTTGAAGCCCCATTTTGCCCTTGGGTCATGGGGTTGGGCACAAAGATGTGTGCCATCACAGGCGATTTCAATCGTGTTGATTTTAGCAAGGGCAAAAAGTTGGGCAACGAGATTATGAAAGATTTTTCAAGGTAAGGTCGTTTGGGATTAGTTTTTGATTGATAAAATCTAAGATTGTGCTAGCGCTGGGTGTTTGTCCATAGGAGAAATCGCAGAGGTAGCTGAGGCGTGGTTTTTCTCGTAAGACGCGGTGCAAGTCATTGAGGCCTGTGGCTTCACCCAAAAGGGAATGAGGAGTAATGCCTTAAGCATCAAGATAAAGTCGTAGTCTTTTCGTCCCTTTTTGGATTTTCTTGGTGGTTTGAGTTTTTCTACTTCTTGCCAGTTAATAGCCTCAAAGATTCGTTTTGTCCTGTCGTTAGGTGTGATCGTTTGGGCGATGTAGAAGTCAAGAAAATTGAGTTGTCTGTTTGGCATTTATCTCCTTTTATGTAGTATTATACCCAGAAATAGGGTTGGGTCAAGAGTTTGTAGTATGCGAGATTATCAAAAGAGGCGGGGGAATAATAAGGGGTAAGTTCGCATTCCTTCTTCACGAGGGTTGAAATTGGAGTATAATCTAAAATAGAAATGGTGGAAAGCAAATAAAAAGGGATGTATCTATGAGTGAAAAGGGCCTAAAGGAATGGATGGTGCCACCGGCAAGGGAGGGGGTGGATAAAATATTGAAATTGTGTTGGAGGTAATGGAAGAAATGGAATCCTTAAAAATAATGAAAAATAGGGTGCTTCGGAATTTTCCGAACACCCACTTCAATGTGAGTGAGGTTATTGAAAAGGTTATACACCATCCGATAAGAGAAGGTGAAAGGATTGTGATTAAGGGTATGGTATATGAGGCATATTTTGATGAGGGTGTTATGGTTTTAAAACCAAGATAGGAAAAGGAAAATGCCGAAGATTTGAGGATTCCAATAAAAGGGAGGCCTGAGATAAGGGATGGGAAGGTTATTTACCTAACAGAGAAAGGGGGAGTGATTTTTGAAGGGAGGAGGTCTGGTTTAAGATTTGAAGAAAGGAATTTCTTCTGGGATGCTCCAATTATTGAGGGTTATACAGGGAATGTTGCAAATTTAAAGATGAGTGAAGGGGGAAGACGGGGTGAGTTTCTTATTGATACGAATGTAGTTTATGTGCCAGCCCCGAATGGCCAATATTCTCCTTCAATTGCCTTTGATGGGAAAACTATCTTGTGGTGTGACAAGATTGGTGAAGCGGTTCTTCTGACATCTATGGTGCAAGGGTAAATCCATCCGGTGTAGTTATTGATTCTTTTCCTGTTTCTCAACAACCAGGAAACCAATTTTCACCAGCGCTGGCTTATGGCTCCGGAAATCAACTGCTTATCACATATTCAGGCTGGGTTGATTATATAAATGGTCATCCGGCAAATACGATGCGCATCTGGGGTAAGTTTTATCCATTTCCGGGAATACAAGAAGGAGAAAGAGGCAAGATACAGGAAGCAAGATTGGAAGTTTATCTGAATTCCTTCAGGAATGCTGTAAGCATTAAATTCCAAATCCCAAATCAAAAAGTAGTCAGTATAAAGATTTATGATATAATAAGTGGTAAGGTGGTAAAATCTTTTGATTTCGCTACTTACTACTTTCTACTCGCTACTTCTGTCGTGTGGGATGGAAGGTATTATTTCGGTCGTAGGCTTCCTTCTGGTGTATATTTCATTCGGTTGGAATCGGGTGAGTTCAAGATAATTGAGAAGATGGTATTATTACGTTAATGATTAAAAATGGGGTAGTGACCCTGATTTTCATCAAGGCATGCCTTAATCCGGTTTGGAGTAGGGAATTTATTCCCGTTATAAGAACATACATCAGGGGTTTGCCCCTGAAACCCCAGCCTCACCTTATCCGCCAAGAAGTATGGCGGACTCTCCCCGCCACAAAGATTGGCGGGGAGGGGGAAGGGTGAGGGGATACGATCTGGAGCATCTTTAAATTAAGGATTATAATGGCATGAAAAGTTACAAAGCTGGTTAGCCTCTGCCACCCTTGACTTTTTCCGTATTTTAACTAAAATACTAACAGGAGGTGTGATGAACATTACAAAAACGATTGATTATTTCAATAATGGAATGGCTCTTTATTTTAAGTGGCTTGGTGAATTAAACTGGATAAAGAGAATAGGATTGTCTTTATTATTTGCCTTGATAACCGGGATTTTCGCCCAGATACGTATTCCGCTCGGTTTTACACCAGTTCCTGTAACTGGTCAGGTATTTGTGGTATTGTTAAGTGGGGTTCTATTGGGTGGACTTTATGCAGGACTAAGTATGTTCTTTTATATTGCTTTAGGGGGTTTGGGTATTCCCTGGTTCACTGGATTCCGTGCCGGATTGAGCGTTGGTCCAACATTTGGGTATCTGCTCGGTTTTATTCCCGCGGCGATCTTCGTTGGACTCTTTGCCCACAAAACCCATAGGCTATTGGGTCAGATCTTTATAATGCTCATCGGCGTGCTCTTAATATATTCCTTCGGTGCGCTGAACTTTGCAGTCCTTTTAAAAACGAACCTTGCAGATACACTCAAGATGGCAGTTCTGCCATTCATACCATTTGATATCGCCAAGGCAATTATTGCGGGATTTGTTTCCAGAACAATAGTACCGGATGGCAAATAACTATTTACTCTCTCATACCAAAATTTATTTTTTTAGAATTTTATTAGCAGGAGTGTTGGTCATGGCACAGCAATGTAGAGGAGAAGAATATCGAGAATCAATCCATGCTGGAACCTGGTATCCAGGAAGAGAGAGAGACCTTCAGGAAGTAATAAAGACATACTTAAAGAATGCCCGGGCAAAAGTTCCTGGAGAGGTTTATGGATTGATCTCACCCCATGCAGGGTATATGTATTCAGGTCCTTTTGCGGCATTCTCCTATCGCATCATTGAAAATAAGGAATTTGAGGATGTGATAGTGATCGGACCGAGTCATCATTTTGGATTTTATGGTGCTTCTGTTGATAAGATGGCCGGTAGGAAGACACCTTTAGGGGTTGTAAAATTTGATAAGGAACTTGCGGATAAGATTATTAAACAAAATCCAGAAATGATAAGTTACAAACCTGATGCCCATACCCAGGAGCATTCAGTTGAGATACAGATTCCATTTCTCCAGATGGTTTTGAAGAGATTTAATCTCGTTGAAATAGTGATGGGTTCCCAGGATTACAAGACCTGTCAGGCACTTGCGGAGGCAATTGTAAATGCGGCAAAGGATAAAAAAATTCTTATTGTAGCAAGTTCTGACCTCTCCCATTATCATGATCAGAAGACTGCTGAAAAACTTGATAATCTTGTGATTGAGGCAGTTGAAAAATTTGACCCGGAATTATTATACAAAAGGCTTACCACAGATAGTTGTGAAGCCTGCGGAGGTGGTCCAATTATAACAGCAATGCTCGTTGCCAAAAGACTTGGTGCAGACAGAGGAAAGGTTCTTATATATGGAACAAGTGGTGATGTGACAGGAGATTTTTCCCAGGTCGTTGGTTATCTATCCGCTGTATTTTTTAAAGGTAATGAAGAGAAACACGAGAAAGTCGGCGTTGACCTGGGTTTCACTGATGAGGAAAAGAAGATTTTAAAAGATATTGCAAGGAGCACAATAGAAGCAGTCGTGCGTGGGAAGAAACCACCGGAGTTCAAGAACATTCCCGATAAGTTGAAAAAGCCGTTCGGTGTCTTTGTTACCATAACGAAGCATGGTAATCTGAGGGGTTGCATTGGACATATTATAGCGGACCAGCCGTTGTATAAAATCTGTCAGGAGATGGCAGAGGCAGCAGCATTGCATGACCCGAGATTTGACCCCGTGAGGGAAAGTGAATTATCTGAAATTGAGATTGAGATTTCAGTTCTTACACCAATGGAAAGGGTAAAAGATTTTAAAGATATTGTTATAGGGAGGGATGGATTGCTTGTACGTCGTGGGTATCAGAGCGGATTACTACTACCCCAGGTTGCAACTGACTATGGCTGGACAGTAGAAGAGTTTCTGGAACAAACCTGTATCAAGGCCGGATTGCCTGAGGATGCATACAAACTTAAGGATACAGAGATATACAAATTTTCAGCCCAGATATTTTGAAAGGAGTGAAGGAAATAAGTAAAACCAGTAATAACTTTAGCGACTTAGGGTTTGCAAAAATTGATATTCATCGGGAAAAGAGGAAAGGTTTTCCTGAGGTTGTTTATTGTCCGGGTAAGACTGACGAGCAGGTCATCGGTTGCGCACGAGAGATCTTGAGAAGTAACAAAAGGGTTTTACTCACAAGGGTTGCACCTTCGCTTGCAAAATTGCTTAAAGACGAATTTAGGAATGGCAGATACTTTCCCGAGGCAAGATTATACTACATAGGCAGGCTGAAGAAGAAGATCGGGCTTGTTGCTGTGATCTCCGCAGGAACCGGAGATATTCCAGTTGCTGAAGAGTGTGCAGTAACGGCGGAAATAATGGGTTGTAATGTAAAGAGAATATATGATGTTGGTGTTGCCGGACTTCACAGACTTTTAAGGTTCAAATCCCAGTTAAGGAAGGCAAGGGTTATCGTAGTTGTGGCAGGTATGGATGGAGTATTACCATCAGTCGTTGGTGGGTTATTCCCGGCGCCGGTAATTGCTGTGCCAACAAGCATTGGTTATGGTGCCCATTTTGGTGGTATAGCACCATTGCTTACGATGTTGAATAGTTGTGCACCCGGTGTGGCGGTTGTTAATATTGATAACGGATTTGGTGCGGGGTTTTTTGCTTCATTGATAAACAGGGTATGATTGTATTTGATAAAGTCACAAAGATATACCAGAAAGGTTGGGTAGCCCTTGATGAAATATCATTTGAAGTCCAGAAAGGGGAGTTTATTTTTATTACCGGACCAACCGGGGCAGGGAAGAGTACAATCTTAAAACTCATATACAAGGAAGAAGAACCGACCAAAGGGACGATAAAGGTAATGGATTATAACCTCAGATTTTTAAAACGGAGCAAGATTCCCGAACTCCGACGCAAGATCGGCGTAATCTTTCAGGACTTTAAACTTCTCCAGGATCGGACTGTAGAAGAGAATGTGGCATTTGCCCTGGAAGTCACCGATATACCACCAAAGGATTTAAAGAAAAAAGTCTTTGATGCCTTAACTTATGTTAAACTAAGCCATAAAAAATTTCTTTATCCATATCAACTATCAGGTGGCGAGCAACAAAAGGTTGCGATCGCGCGGGCACTGGTGCGTGATCCATTTATCCTCCTTGCTGATGAACCAACAGGAAATCTCGATCTCAAAAGTTCCCAGGAGATCTTGGATATACTGATGGATATAAATTATAAAGGGACCACAATCCTTATGGCATCCCATAATCAACTTCTGGTGAGAAAGGCAAAAAAACGGGTAATCCATCTCCAGGATGGAAGGATAATCTCGGATAAATAGGTTATTATGGGATTGCGTATCGGAATAAGAGAAGGATTTCGGACGATAATCAGGAGTCGTTCATTATTCATCCTCTCATTACTTGTTGCTGGTATATCTTTCTATCTTCTCTCCATTTTTGCCCTTGTTACTTTGAACTTATATAAGATGGCAAATCTTTTGGATGAAAAGATAGAAATTATCGCCTTTCTTGAAGAACGTGCTGATGTTCAGAGCCTCAAGAATAAAATCATGAAGATAAACGGTGTTCAAGACGTCATCTATGTCTCGGCAGAAACCGCCCTGAAGCAACTTCAGGAGGAAGTGGCTGAGACCAAGGAAATCGTTCGTGTATTTGAGGAGAATCCATTGCCATCCTCATTCCGCATAAAACTTGAACCGCGTGCTCGTAATTTAAAAGGGCTTGAAGAGATCAATAAGAAAATATTACTCCTCAATGGTATCAAAGATACAATATATGGTGGGGAACTGGTTGAGCAATTGAAGAGAATAACTCACATTATGCTATTTTTTGACATCGGTCTGTTATTGATAATCACACTTTCTGTTATTTTTGTCATATTCCAGACGATCAAATTAACCATATTTGCACATGCTACAGAGATTGAAATAATGAAATTGGTTGGTGCAACTGATACATTTATCACAATTCCCTTTGTCTTCCAGGGATTGGTTCAAGGTGTAATTGGAGGCATTATTGCCTATACCCTTTTATCAATCAGTGTTAAGGTCGCTAATTCATTCTTCAGCATACCATTCTTCCCCAAGACATTGTTTTTCATCGTTAGTGTCATACTGGGAGCATTATTTGGAATTATTGGTTCAAGCATTGCCCTTAGAAGGTTCTTGAAATGAACTGGCTATTAATCTTTTTATGCATCTTTGGACAACTCACCCAGCAACAGAAGGAACTTGATGAACTAAAAAAAAGATTGAATGAGGTAAGGCAGGAGATAAAACAACTGGAAAGGGAGAAGTCTGGGACACTTGCCCATATTGAGAAGATAGATGAGGCGATTAACCTCTCCAATGAGTATATTGAAAAATTGACCGCCCAGGAGGATGAAGAAAGGATGCGGATTGCGGAATTGAACAAGGAGATCGCACGTCTGGAATCAAAGATGAAGTTCCAGAAAGAAGAATTGAAGACCAGGCTGGTTCGTCTTTATAAATGGACCCCTTTTTACAAACTGGAAATCATTTTCTCATCAAAGTCAATCCCTGAAATTTTATCCACTTCCTATTATCTCCAGGTCCTTGCCAAGAATGATCAGAAGTTATTCTTTGAATTCAGAGATGATTGGACAAGGTATCTCACCGATAAGAAGATGCGTGAGGAATTGGTCGCATTGCTGGAAAATAGACGGATTGAAAAGGAGCAGGAGCTCAGCCAGTTGAATAAAGAACGTGAGGAAAAGAGGCGGATCCTTGATGAGATTGCGCGCAAGGAGAAAGAAAAGAAGAATATTGAAAAAGAACTGAAGAGTGCCCAGAGAAAACTTGAAGATTTGATCCTCTCATTACGTAAAAAGGAGGAGAAGAAGGAAGCGGAGGAAAAGAGTTATTTTGAGTTGAACAAAGGAAAACTCCCTTGGCCCTGCAAGGGTTCGGTGGGCACAAAATTCGGCAAGGTGGTGCACCCAAAATATAATACCGCAACGAAGAATAACGGCATTGATATTCTTAGTAATTATGGTGAAAATGTATACGCAGTTTCAAAAGGGAAGGTTGTATATGCGGGTAAGTTTATTGGCTACGGGAATCTGGTGGTGATAGACCATCAGGATGGATTTTATTCACTCTATGGACACCTTTCAGAGATTCTGGTAAGGGTTGGTGATGAGGTTCCTGGTGGCAGAATAATAGGAAGGGTTGGCGAGAGCGGCTCATTATCCGGACCGATGCTCCATTTTGAATTGAGGAAAGAAGGCAAACCAGTAGACCCGCTCGTCTACTTAGAATAAAGTTCCTGGCACTTTGATGCCCTTATCAGATAAGCAGTGTGGGTAATCCCCCTCTCCTTAGGCCTGACACCCCTTTCACGGACAAGTATCTCCCTTTGAATGATTTCATTTACCTTTATTCTTACAAATCCATTCTTTTGCAAAGATTCAACCGTTCTCTTGACCTGTTCAATATTTGGACACCAGGATACGAGGTGGTAGCCATTTTTTAATGCCACAAATGCCTTGGGCACGATTTCCCAGGGTTCAGGGACATCAATAAAGATTGCATCAACATCGGTCTGTGAAAAACCCTCAAGTGCAGGATCACAGTAGTAGAATTCAACCCTTGCCTTGTTTTTAATCTTTTGTATATTCCTTTTGGCATTTTCCAGAAACTCTTCGTTCCGTTCATAAGAATAAACAACACCATCAGGCGCAACAATCTTTGATAAGAACAATGTTAATGCCCCGCTACCCGTTCCCACTTCTATCACCTTTGAGCCCGGGCCGATCGTTGTCTCAAAAAGGAGATAACCAAGGTCTTTAGGATAAACGATAGTGGTCTTTCTTTTTATCTTCAACATCAAATCACTGATTGTAGGTTTCAAGCAATAGAAATTTTTCCCCAGGTGGGTCTTTCCTATATATCCGAATTCTTTATTTATCAATTCATCAATTTTTATATCGCCGAGGTCGGTTGATAACTTCCCTTTTGGTGCTATCTGGAGTAGATACTGCCTCTTTTCATCCAGATAGATATAAACGAAGTCGCCTTCCCTTATTAAATTCTCAGACATCGGAACAGGATTTTATTTAATTTTATGTTTCACTTTGCCATCTCAATCGCCCTTGTCTCACGAACCACAGTTACCTTTATCTGCCCTGGATACTGTATTTCCTTTTCAATCCTGCGCGCAATATCATTAGCAAGGGTTGATACTTCAGCATCGGATACTATTCCAGGATTCACCATTACCCTAACTTCCCTACCGGCCTGAATTGCGTAAACCCTTTCTACACCATTGAATGAAGAGACAAGGTCCTCAAGTGCCTTCAACCTCTTTATATAAGCCTCAATAGTTTCGCGCCTTGCACCAGGTCTTGCACCTGATATCGTATCCGCAATTTCAACAATGAATGCATAGGGGCTATTTGGCAGGACCTCTTCATGATGAGATGCGATAGCATTTACAACGATTTCACTCTCATTGAATTTGGCTGCAAGTTCAGCACCTATCTGGGCATGGGAACCTTCCATTGTCATATCCGCAACCTTTCCCAAATCGTGGAGTAAACCCGCCCTTTTTGCAATTGCTGGGTCAAGGCCAAGTTCCTGGGCAATGAGTGCGGAAAGATAAGCAACCTCTTTTGAATGTTGGAGCAGGTTCTGTCCATAACTTGTCCTGAAACGCATCTTTCCAAGGTGCCTTACCAGTTCAGGTGCCAGACCGATTATTCCAAGTTCTAAACAGACTTCTTCACCCGTATTTTTAATTGTTGATTCAATCTCTTTCTGTGCATTCTTTACCACCTCTTCAATCCGTGCAGGGTGTATCCTGCCATCAGAGATTAATTTTGACATTGCAATCCGCGCAATCTCCCTTCTTATTGGGTCAAAACAGGAAAGGGATATAGTTTCAGGTGAATCATCAATTATGACTTCCACTCCAGTGAGGTTTTCAAATGCGCGGATATTTCTCCCTTCCCTTCCGATTATCCTGCCCTTCATCTCCTCTGAGGGTATTGAAACAACTGAAATGGTTGTTTCAGTCGTATGGCTTGTTGCACAACGCTGGATTGCCTGGAGGATGATTTCCCGAGCAGTCTCCTCAGCCCTCTGCCTTGCCTCTTCCTTTATGCGGTTGAGGAGGGTTGAAGCCTCATGCCTTGCTTCAGCCTCAAGATTTTTTAAAAGTGCGGCCTTTGCTTCTTCTTTTGAAAGGTTAGCTATCTTTTGTAAGGCTTCGGTCTCCTCTTTTATCAACTGGTCAAGCCTCTCTGATTTTACCTGGATTATCTTTTCCCGGCTCTGGAGGGTGTGTTCTTTATTGAGTAATTCCTTCTCTTTATCAATTATCAGCCTTTCCCGACGTTCAAGACTACTCTCTTTTTCAAGGAGACGGCGTTCAGCCTTTTCAATCTCCCGGCGATGGTGTTGAGTCTCTTTTTCAAAATTTAATTTTTCTTGATACCAGTGTTCCTTGGCTGCGATCTCGGCAGATTTTCGAATATTTTCAGCCTCTTTCTTTGCATCTTCAATTATTTTATTCGCTTCATTCTGGGCATCTATTATCTTCGCACGATTGTATTTGAGGTAAAAAAGCCCAATAAAAATTACCTCTAAAGCCAGAATCACAATGGCAATTATTAGCACAGTCATGGCAACCTCCTGTTGCAGGGTTCATCAAATACCCTGCGAAAATTCTATTAAAGTCCCCGCGAATGCCGTGTGGGAAAAAGTCTCTGAACCCAAAGTTAAAGTGGGCGCCTGTCAACTGCAGAAAATTCTGCAGCCGAACTTGGCTCCCTAACGATGGGTGTTGGCTCAAGACTTAATGCCCATCACGGGCATCGCAGGGAACGAATTAAGTAATTACTTCATCAATCTTGAGGATTAATGCATTAATCCTCTGTTCCAGCTCCGAAATTTTTTGATTTAAATGCTCTTCTTTCTGCAAATACTCATCAACCAGATTCAAACAGGCAAGCACTGCTATCTTTGTGGTTGATGGTAAGGGAAATTCACGATGAATGTCTTTCATCTTTTTATCAACAATCTCCGCGATCTTCTTAATTCGTTCCACATCAACATCTTCGGAAATGATACGATAATCATTTCCAAAGATGTTGACCAACACCTCATTTGAATGACCCTTCTTCAAAGTTTACTCCCAAATTTGATCAAATATTAAATTCATAAATCATAGGGTCATCGTATCTATTTTCTCTATTAAACCATCAACCCTTTTCTTTACCTCTTCTTCTTTATCCTTCAATTGCCTGTTTTCTTGTTCAAGTTCAGCAATTCTCTGTCTAAGTTCATTGATTAAGTTTATCATTCTGTCAATCTTCTCTTCCAGTTTTGCTATTCCATTCAATTTAACTCCTTTGTTCTCAAAATTGCCCCAAATTTTTTACTTACTCCTTCAATGATTTTGGTGACAAATCTATCAACCTCTTCGTCACTAAGTGTTCTGTCCGGCGCTTTAAAATACAATCGGAAGCCGAGATTCTTCTTGCCCTCAGGAAGATTTTTGCCACGGTAATAGTCAAAGAGGATAACTTTTTCAAGAATCGGACCGGCTAATTGTTTAATGAAGTTTTTAACCACAGGGACTTCAACACCATCATCAAATAGGAAGGAGAGATCCCTGATATTCGCAGGAAACTTAGGAGGAGGATTGTAAAAAGGCTCTGCTACCAGATTGATAAGACGGTCTAACGATAGTTCAAAATAGTAGAACTCGCGTTCGCTCAATTCACTACTCACAACCCCAAGTATACCGAGTTCGTTGTCTGAATGGACAATCTTAACACACTGGCTGAATCCATTCTGGTGGTGATGTTTGAACTCAATATCACTGATGCGCAGGGCTTCAAATATCATTTCTACAGCCCCTTTGGCATCATAATAATTTAGTTTTAGATTATTTTGCTCCCAGAAATCGGGATAAAGTTCACCACCCATAATTACGCCGAGCCTCTTTTCTTCAAAAGGCTCGGATTTAAAAAGCACATTACCGATTTCAAAGAGTTTTAAAGAATAGTTACCCTTTGAAATATTATAATGTGCTGAATCAAGGAGACCCAGAAAGAGTGTGGGTCTCAATGCATTGAACCGCTCATTGAGCGGGTTTTTTAATTTAACAAACTCACTGTATCCAAGTTTCTCAAGCCTTTGACTGGATACAAGTGAGAGATTATATGTTTCGCTGAACCCAAGTCCAACCAAATAGGATTTCAAAAATTTTATAAAATTACGGGTTTTATCATATAAATTTGTTACTGCCCAGCGCTGGGGAGGAACTTCAGGTATATTCATATACCCATATATACGCGCGACCTCTTCATAAATATCCTCTTCAATCTGAAGGTCATAACGGTAATGGGGAATTCTTGCAAGAAGTTGATTCTTACCTGAAACCTTTATATCACACCGCGCAAGTAAATTCTTTACATCATCAGGTTTGAAATTCAATGAAAGGATTGTATTCATCCTCTTTAAAGAGAATGAAACAGTCTTCGGTTTTGCCTTTTTTCCAGTGCCTACAAATTTCGTTTCCCGCGCATTTGCAAATATCTTAAAGTCTTCAGCAGTTACCCTTGAGACCTCATCAACCATTGAAAGATCTGCACCCCTTTCAAATCTTATAGACGCCTCAGTTTGGATCCCAAGGCGTCGCCTCGTATGGGCGATACGCCGGGGATTGAAATAGGCACTCTCCAGAAGAACACGCCTTGTGGAGTTTGTTATCTGGGAAGAACGCGCACCAATGATCCCTGCAAGGGCAATAGGACCATTCCTATCTGCAATGACAAGGTCATTCTCGTCCAGTTTGAATACAGTTCCTTCAAGGGTAATGAATTGTTCGTTTTTGTGTGCTCTTCTAATTATTACTGGTTCTTTAATCAGGTCAAGGTCAAAAGGATGGAGGGGCTGGCCATAGAAGAGCATATTGATATTTGTGATATCCACAACATTATTTATCGCATTCATTCCCATTGAATGAAGGCGCCATTTTATTGAAAATGGTGATTCTGAAACTGTAACATCCTCAAATATCCTTGCCGTATATCTTGGACAACCATCCTGGTCAAGGATTTTTACAATCTTTGGGTCCGGATGGTTCACCTGTTCACCTACTTTTTCTTTGAGGCTGAATTTTATTCCCAAACCGATGCTGAACTCCCTTGCCAGTCCAATTACAGACAAGAGGTCAGGACGGTTCGTCCCAACTTTTATATCCAGAACCAGGTCATCAAAGAATTCAGAAAAATGGGCACCCTCCTTACCTTTATCAGGTATTATCACACCTGTTGACCTTTCCGCGATTCCCATCTCCTCTTCACTAACTAGCATCCCTGTGGATTTGATACCATCAAAATCCATTTCGCCAACTATTTGTTCTTTAAATCTTTTTCCTGCAGGGACGACAAATACGAGTTCATTCACTTTTATATTTGTAGCAGAGGTGACAATCTGATGAATGGAATCAGCCTTTATTTTAAGAATACTCAGATTCTTCTTAGTTGGATGGGGCATAATCTCTAAAATCCTGCCGATGATAATGTCCCCTGGACAAAGATTTGTTGCCTCACTTATCTCCATTCCAAGATTATTTGCCACCTTTTCAAGGTCTTTCAAATCCAGTTTCGCCTTCAATAACTCTTCAAGCCATTTAATAGAGACTAACATTTATCACCCCATATTAAAACTGCTCTAAAAATCTTATATCGTTGTTATAAAATACCCTTATGTCATCAATCATATACTTAATCATTGCCACACGCTCAACACCCATACCCAGGGCATAGCCAGAATACTCTTTTGGTGAGATTTTGACATTCTTTAGAACCTGGGGATGAACCATACCACAGCCAAGCATCTCAAGCCAACCCGTATTCCCACAGACCGGACATCCTTCACCCTGACAGACTGAGCAACTGATAGCAAGTTCGCCTGAAGGCTCGGTAAAAGGGAAGAAACTTGGTCTTAATTCATATTTTGTCTTTGGGCCGAATATATGCTTCACAAACTCACTGAGGAGCCACTTCAATTCACCAAAAGAAACACCTTTATCAACATATAATACCTCAACTTGATGGAAGACCGGTGAATGGCTCGGGTCAAATGGGTCAAATCTATAACACCTCCCCGGGCAGATTATCTTAATCGGTGGTCTGAATTTTTCCATTACCCTGATCTGGACCGGTGAGGTATGGCTTCTCAATAGTAATTGGTCATCAATATAAAGGCTTGAGAAGTTATCCCGTGCAGGATGATCTTTAGGAATATTCAATGCCTCAAAATTATACCAGTCATATTCAATCTCAGGTCCAGAAGCGACCACAAAACCCAGACTTTCAAAGAATGATTCAATCTCCTCCTGAATTATGGAAAGGGGATGGCGGTGTCCGACATAACCCTTCCTACCTGGTAATAATGGATCAATCCTGGGGATTGCTGTCTTCCCAAACTCTTCCTGTTTTGTCTTTAAAATCTCATTCAAATGGTTTTTCAAAAGATTTATCTCGCTTCCAAACCTTCTCCTTTCTTCTACTGGAAGATTGATCAATTCCTTAATCATCTCATTCAATATACCCTTTCTGCCAAGATAACGAATTCTGAAAGATTCAAGGCTCTTGATATCTTTTATCGCATTTAATTCGGTTTCAATCACGCCCTTCAGTTCTTGTAACTTCTTCTCCATTTTATCAAACCTTTGGTTGAGCCTTTAACCCCTTACATACCTCAATAAGGGAATTGAATTCCTCAGGATGTTCATAGGCAAGGAACGCTAAGGTCTTGCGGTCAAGGTCAATATTATTTTTTTTCAGGGTATTTATGAATTCCGAATATTTTAAGCCCTGACTCCTTAATGCAGCATTTATCCGGGTTATCCATAACGCCCTGAAAACGCGCTTCTTCCTCTTCCTTTCCCGGTATGCAGAAAGCCATGCCTTCATCACCTGTAGACGTGCAGACTTATAAAGGCGGTGTTTACCACCCCAATATCCCTTGGCCGCTTCAAGCCATTTCTTTCTGCGTTTTCTGGTATATGGCACATTCTTTGTCCTTGGCATTTCAACTCCTTTCTTTTTATAAAGAGTCTGAATTTTGGGAGTTCAGACTTTCCAGATATTATAATTCAGATTATGAAATCTGTCAAGTTATTTGAAACCTTTGAGCCTTTTTAAATCGGCTTTTGACAAAGGGGTTGGTTTTGATAACCTTCTCTTTCTCCGTCTTGATTTTCCAGTCAAAAGGTGCCTTTTACCTGATTTCCAATGCATAATCTTTCCACTTTTCTTTATCTTAACCCTTTTTGCCCAACCCCTTTTTGTTTTTAGTTTACTCATTAGTCGTTCTCCTTTTTTGCGGAATTAGGGTTACTGATATCAATTGGTCCTCTTGCTTAGGTGGAGTTTCTTCCCGTGCAATATCCTTTAAATCGTTTATCAACCTTTCAATGAGACTCACACCCATATGGGCATGGAGGACCTCGCGCCCCTTTAACCTCAGTTTCACTTTTACCCGATCCCCTTTAGTAAGAAATTCCTTAATCTTGTTTAATTTGACCTGATAATCATGGTTTGATATCTTCATTGACAGCCTCATCTCCCGAACCTGGGTCTGGTGTTGATGTTTCTTTGATTCCCTTTCCTGCCTCTTCTTCTCATACAGATAACGTCCAAAGTCCATCAACCTGCATACTGGTGGCTGGGAGTCAGGTGCAACTTCTACCAGATCCAGACCCCTTTCCTGGGCAATACGTAGGGCAATTGTAAGATCAAAGATACCCATATATTGACGATTTTCATCCACAAGTTTCACTTTCTCCGCTTTTATTTCATTATTCACTCTTGGTAGATTCTTAATCTTCTCCTCCTTGTTCAGCATCACAGAGATTAAAGAAATCCTTTAGTTTCATCTCACCAAGATCCCCACGCCCCCTTTTTCGGACTGAAACCATCTTCTTTTCAACCTCACGTTTCCCTATGATAAGCATATATGGAACTTTTTTCACCTCAGCCTCCCTTATTCTGTAGTTTATCTTCATTGATTTACTATTTAATTCCGCACGTATTCCGTGTTTTATGCACTTCCCATAAACCTCTTTGGCATAACTTGATTCATCATCGGTTATGGGCATAACCACGACCTGGACCGGAGCAAGCCAGAACGGGAAAGCACCTGCATAGTGCTCAATCAACGTTCCGATAAACCTTTCCAGAGAACCATACAACGCACGGTGTATCACAACCACCTCTTTATATTCACCCCTTGCATCCATATATTCAATTTTAAAACGTTTAGGCAGATTAAAGTCAAACTGGATCGTTGTCGCCTGCCAGGCACGGCCCAATGCATCAAGGATATGGATATCAATCTTTGGGCCATAAAAGACTGCTTCACCTTCCTGAATCTTGTAATTGAGATCTACTTTTTTTAGAGCAGATTTTAAACCATTCTCAGCCCTTTCCCATTCTTCATCAGAACCCATAAACTTCTCTTTTTCTTTTGGATCACGCACCGAAAGGTTAACTTGATACTCATTGAAACCAAATTTTCTGAAGATCTTCATTGTCAATTCAAGGATTTTTACAACCTCTTCCTCAATTTGGTCCGGACGGCAGAAGATATGGGCATCGTCCTGGGTAAATCCCCGAACCCTTAAAAGGCCATGGAGTGTGCCGGAGAGTTCATTCCTATAGACTGTGGCAAGTTCCGCATATCTTATCGGTAATTCTTTATAACTCCTTACCTTTGATTTATAAATAAGAATATGACCAGGACAGTTCATTGGTTTGAGCACATATTCTTCATTCTCAACCGGGAGTGTAAACATTTTGTCACGGTAATAATCATAATGGCCTGAGATATGCCAGAGGTTGCTACGGGCAATATGGGGAGTGGTGATCAGTTCATAGCCATTTTTAAGATGCTCCTTTATCCAGTAATCTTCAATCAACCTTCTTATAATCGTCCCTTTTGGATGCCAGAATACAAGCCCTGGTCCTGCCTCTTCAAATATAGAGAAGAGTTCAAGTTCAGCACCAAGTTTGCGATGGTCCCTCTTTTGGGCCTCTTCAAGTCTATGTAGATAATTCTTTAACTGTTCCTCGGTGGTGAATGAGATGCCATAGATCCTTGAGAGCATTGGTAAACGAGAATCACCGCGCCAGTAAGCACCAGCAACACTTAAGAGTTTGAATGCCTTAACCAATCCAGTCCTGGGTATATGTGGCCCCCGACATAGATCCACAAATTCGCCATTGCGATAAAGGCTGATCTCCTTATCCTGTATTTCACGGGCGAGTTCCACTTTATAGGTTTCATTCCTTCTTGAAAAGAATTCTATCACCGCCTCTTTAGTCATTATAATCCTTTCAAATGGTATGTCTGCCTTTACGATTTCAGTCATCTTCTCTTCAATCTTTTTAAGTTCGTCTGTAGTAAATGGTGTAGCACGTTCAAAGTCGTAATAGAAACCCTGGTCAATGGCAGGACCGATTGCTAATTTTGTATCTGGATAAAGGGATTTAACTGCCATAGCCATAATATGGGAAGTTGAATGCCAGAATATCTGTTGACCATCAGGTTCATTGAAACTGACCAACTCTATTTCACAATCACTATCAATCACAGTGCTCAAATCCTTTAATTCGCCATTTATCCGCACTGCAATGCACTCATCATTCTTCACGAAATCACTTACCTTCTTCCCTGGCTCAACTTCTATTATACTATTATTCAATTTAACCTTCAACATCGGTCAATTATAAAGCATTTTTCAGTTTTGTCAATGGGGCGATGTGATTGAATACCGATTCCTACTTGCGAAAAGGAATAATATAGATAAAATTGTTTTGTGGAGATAATACTCTCTCAAATCAAAGGCAGGATCATTCATGACTTTCCTTATAATTTGAAGAATCGTAAATGTCCCCATACATCACTCATCTCCTTAACCAATTCTGGAGCCTGTGTATTTGCCTGTCCGATGTGTTATGCCCGTGCCTATGCCTGGTCAGAGCCAGAAAAGATAAGAATTTATAAAAATCTGCCTGAGAAGTTAGAGGTGGAGATTAAAAGATTAAGGATTGCATTTCCATTCTATTTAAGTCAGATAACTGATCCATTACAACCTGTTCATGAGATCAGAAACTTCACCTATCGCGTTATAAAAATTCTTATTTCCTACCATTTGAGTTTTAGAGTGGTGACGAAGTGTGCAGAAGGTGTAAGGGAAATGATTCAAAATATACCAGAACTCATCTCCTATCCTGAATGGTTTCTTGAGATGACGATTGAATCAACACCGGAAAAGCAGGTTGTCACAAGCCCATTTGCCTCAAAGATAGTTGACCGCATTTCTGTATTAAAATTCCTGAATGACATTGGTGTTGAGGCAGTTTGTAGAACTGACCCAACAATCCTTGGACTTATTGAACCCTATGACCTTCTCTGGTTGCTGGAAAGGATAAAAGATTCTGGTGTTCAACATATAATTGCTTCTACGGGATATTATAATAAGAGTTCAATGGAAAATCTTATAAACAGGATGAAGATGACGAAATTCAAAGACAGGATACCAAAGGTGATTGAGTATTATAATTATGACCCATCAAGCACCAGAAAGAGGTTTAGTGCACCGATTGAATTGAGAAAGAAGTTCCATAAATGGTTCAGAGAAAAAGTAGAGGAATTCGGTTTGAAATATGCGGTATGCCAGGAATTGCCAAAAGATTATGACTCAAAGGATCTAATTTCCTGTGAGGGGTCAAGGAGGAATCCTGTCCATATCAGGGATGAAAAAGGTAATTTTGTGCCAATTGGATGTGCTGGTGACTGTCTCCGATATTGCCCTGATATGGAGAATCCACCTTGTGGTGCACCAGTATTAAGAACTGAATATCCATATCGTGAGAAAACCATCCAGATCCACACCAGCCTCTTTCCAAATTTTATGTGATTGACTTTATTACCCTTCTGGATATAATTTTTTATGGCTAAAACAAGCGTTAAAAAATTTTTGTCAAAAAGGGCGGACCGTATGCCCTATTCACCGATAAGGAAATTATCTGTATTCGCTGATGAGGCAAAGAAGAAGGGCATTAAGGTCTATCACCTTAATATTGGTCAGCCAGATATTGAAACCCCAATTGAGATTTTTGAAGCCATCGCTAATTACCGTGAGAAGGTTCTCGGCTATGGTCCTTCAGGTGGAATTCTTGAATTGAGGCTTGCAGTTCTTGACTACTATCGTAATCTCGGATTTGACCTTGATCTTGATAATATTTGGATAACAATTGGTGGGAGCGAAGCAATAATCTTTGCAATGATGACGGTCTGTGATCCCAATGATGAGATAATTGTCTTTGAGCCTTATTATACAAATTACAATGGCTTTGCAGTGATGTCAAATATAAAGCTTGTAGCAATTGAGACGAAGATCCAGAATGGATTCCATCTTCCACCAGAATCCGAGATAAAGAAAAGGATAACGACTCGGACAAGGGCAATCCTGATCAATACCCCGAATAATCCCACCGGAACCGTCCTCACCGAAGAGGAGATGTTCATACTCCAGCGTTTGAGTAAAAAATACAATCTCTTCATACTCTCTGATGAGGTTTATCGGGAATTTATCTATGATGGGAAAGAACATGTGAGTGCATTATCCCTCCCTGATATTGTGGATCGCGTGATCGTTATTGACTCCATATCAAAGAGATTTTCTGCCTGTGGTGCCCGGGTTGGCTGTATTATAAGCAGAAATAAGAAGGTAATGGATGCAATCATCAGATTCTGTCAGGCAAGGTTATGCCCACCGACATTAGAACAGATAGGTGCAGTTGCAGCATATAAATATATTGATAAATACATTACCCCGATGATAAAAGAATATGAACACCGGAGGAATGTCCTCTTTGATTGTCTAAAGCAGATCCCTGATGTCTATGGCCATAAACCTGAAGGTGCATTTTATACAGTTTTGAGTCTGCCGGTTAAGGATGCTGACCATTTCTGCCAGTGGCTTCTAACTGATTTTAGTCACGAAAATAGCACAGTGATGCTGGCACCGGCAAACGGATTTTATTCAACACTTAAAAAGGGCAGGGACCAGGTAAGGATTGCATACGTCCTCAAGGAAGAAGACTTAAGAAGAGCAGTTGATGCGCTTGGCATAGCCCTAAAAAAATACCAGGGATAGTTTCCTTTTTCAATCGGTGTGAATATTGCAGTCAATTTGCAGAAATGTGGAGTCGCATTATCAAGAATTATTCCATTTTCTATCGCTGATAAAATTGCATTATTAATAGGTGGATTATGCTACTTTTTGCTTAAAAAGAGAAGGTGTTATATTCTGAAAAATTTACATTATACTATGAAGAAGAACCCGGAATTGCACAGTTATCTTTGCAGAAAGACATTTGAGAATTTTGCCCGATGTATGCTGGATTTTTTTCGTTTGAGTTTTTTGAATAAAGATAAAATTATTGAACAGGTCAATGCCCAGGGTTTAGATAATCTTGATACTGCATTAAAATTGAAGAAGGGCTGTATACTTTTGACCCTCCATATCGGCAACTGGGATTTTGCCGGGTGTTACCTTGCAAGCCTTGGTTACCCGGTGAATGCCCTTGTTGAAGAAACTGTTCCTGAAATGTTTGCCCTGTATACCCGTCATCGTGAGGCAACTGGATTGAAGACCTATCCCCTTTCTAAATCCACTCAGGCATTGCTTGATACTATAAAAAATAACCGAATCCTTGCAGTCCTCTCTGATCGGGATATAACAAAACAGGGAAAGGTTTTAGATTTCTTTGGTGGTAAGCGGAGTTTTCCTACAGGTATAGGCGGTATCATTTCAAAGCGAAAGATACCAGTTGTATTTGGCTATATGGTTTTGAATAAAAAGGGGAGTAAAAAGAGGTATCTGGGTGTGGTGGAACCGGCTCAGATATTTGATAATGAAAAAGAATTTCACAGGTATATGATTGACCGATTTGAGGGTGTGATCAGGAGATATCCTGACCAGTGGTTCGTCTTTCATCAGGAATGGATAGAATGAGAACTAAAAATAAAAAACAACAAGAGATATATGTGAAGATAAAAGGTGACTTCATCCCTCAATATCAAACCCCTGATTCCTCGGGTTGTGACCTCTATGCTGATATTGATAAACCTGTTATTTTAAAACCCGGTGAATTCTGTATTATCCCCACCGGGATATGGATTGAGATACCAAAAGGTTATGAGGCCCAGGTAAGGCCGAGGAGCGGTCTTGCTTCCAGATATGGTATTGGGATATTGAATGCACCCGGAACAATAGATTCAGACTATCGTGGAGAGGTAAAGGTGGTTCTATTCAATTTTGGTAAAAAGAGGGTGAAGATAAAGAAGGGCGACAGGATTGCGCAGGTCGTCTTTGCCCAGGTTGTGCGGGCAGTATTTAAAAAGGTGAAGAATCTGAGCATAACCAAGAGGGGTGAGGGAGGATTTGGCCATACCGGAGGTATGGATTGAAGATACTCCTTGTCTCGGATATATTCTATCCCCATACCGGCGGTGTCTCAGAGCATATTCTTTATCTCTGGAAGAACTTAAATCAGATGGGACACTTGACAAAGATTCTTGCACCCTCATTTGGTAAGAATTATCCCTATGTTGATGAGAAGATCATCAGGATGGGCAGGGCAATAAAATTTCCGAAGAATCGTTCTTTCTCGGTTATGAGTTTTGGTATTACCCTGCCCTGGCAGGTTAGACATTTCCTTGAGGCTGAGAAATTTGATGTAATACACCTGCACGGAACAATTGCCCCCTCACTCCCATACCTTGCGCTGAAATATTCCAGGGCGAAGAATTTTGTTACATTCCACTCTGCCTATGAAGAGAGTTTCGGTTATGTATTATGGGAACCAGTTCTTGAACAATACTTTAGAAGGATAAACGGTATGATTGCAGTATCAACTGTTGCACGTGACTGTGTAATGCGTTACTTTCCTATTGGAGAATGTAGAATCATTCCTAATGGTATTGATACCGAACGATTCCGACCTGATGTGCCTGAGATTGAAGAACTAAAAGGTTATTATCCAAAAGTTTTATTCGTTGGGAGATTTGAACCGAGAAAGGGGTTAAAATATCTGCTGATGGCTTTTCCGGATGTTGTCAAAGAGTTCCCGGGTGCGAAACTGATCGTTGTTGGTGAGGGTTTTCTTGAACATTATTATCGGCGTTATATTGAAGAACATATAAAGGAGAATGTGATTTTCGTTGGTTATGTAAAACCTGAAGAATTGCCAAGGTATTATGCATCCTGTGATATCTATTGCTCACCAGCAACCGGTGCAGAGAGTTTTGGAATCGTTCTCCTTGAGGCAATGGCGAGCGGGAAACCGATTGTTGCCTCAGATATCCCTGGTTATAGGACAATTCTTCAGGATGGGGTGGAGGGGTTGCTATTCGAACCAATGAATCCCGAGGCACTTGCTGAGAAGATAATCTATCTTTTAAAAAGGCCTGAATTGATGAAAAAATTTGGCCGGGCAGGAAGAGAAAAGGCAATAAGGTATGACTGGAAGTATATTACAAAACAGGTCTTAGATTTTTATAAAGAGGTGTGCAATAAGAAGGATTAAATACTGGAATATATTAAAGATAAGGGATTTCTCCCTTTTTGTCTTTTCCCAGACTATTAGCCAGTTTGGGGATAAACTTGATTATATCGCACTTATTGCCCTGATTGGACTATTTCCAAAAGAACGGACACCTTTCCTCCTTTCCCAACTTGCATTATTCATCACCCTGCCGGTATTGCTCTTTGGTCCAATTGCGGGTGTCCTTGTTGACCGCTGGCATAAGAAGAGGGTTATGGTAGTTTGTGATACAATGAGGATGTTGTGTGCATTCTCCCTTCCTTTCGTTTTTCTGATTACAAAGAACATATATCCGGTCTTTGCCATTGTCTTTTTTATGTTTCTTCTTGCCCTGTTCTTCAATACTGCAAGGAGTGCAATAATTCCTAATCTTGTTTCAAAAAAGAGATTGTTAAATGCAAATTCAATAATCAACCTTGTGGGAAGGGGGGCAACATTCCTGGGTATGGCAACTGGTGGTTTGATAATTGACTGGCCCCTATGGAAGAATGTCTTTGGCATAGCGGGCTGGATTGTTGCATTTATAATTGATGGGATCACATTTGGTATCTCCGCATTTATGATTTATATAATGAAGGTAAATCTCAAAGAGAAACGGAAAGAGGAATCACATTTAAAACCCGGAAGTTTATTCATTATGGTTCGCGATGGTGTGGCGAAAATCATAAAAGAGATGGCACAGGCAATAAAGTATATAATAAGAGAAAAGAATCTTTGCTTTGCGATGGCAACAATCTTTCTGATGATTATTGCGGGAAGCGCAGTCTATGTCCTTGCCATTCCAACTATTCAGCAGGATATGGAATGGGGGACTCGGGGGGTTGGAACCCTTGCAGCAATTGGTGCAATTGGATTGCTCCTCGGTGCTTACATTGCAGGTACTGTTGGCCATTTTCTTGATCTCAGGCTATTTATAATCTACTGTTTCATTCTCATCAGCAGTGGTTTATTTTCCTTCCCATTCCTCAGGAGTTTTTATCATTTTATATTGGTGGCATTGATTGTAGGAATTGCTGCCTCGCCTATTTTTATTGGACAGGATACATTGATCCATCATTATGCAGATGAAGAGATAAGGGGTAGAATCTTCTCTTTTCGTGACTGGCTCTTGAATCTCACATTTGTAATCGGAGCAATGATAATCGGTTCGCTTTCAACCCTTATTTCAAAAAAGAATCTCTTCTTAATATTCGGTATTATAATCTTAGGAGTATCACTGGTTGGTTTCTTCTATATTATCCGCGCAAAAAATGCTAAAGGCATTGCAATTCCACAGGATAATCAATAAGTTCCAGTTCTGTGGCACCTGGAATTATCCTGAACAACTTGATAGATTTATAAGGGTTATTTATGATAATGGGTATGAGATAGTCCTGCCTGGTGAAAATAAAGATGGGCTTATAATTACCTTTGATGATGGAGAGGAGAATCTCTATTACTATGCATTTCCAATTTTGAAAAAATACCACTGTCGGGCAATCATATTTTTAATTGCTGGATATATTGGTAAGGAGAACACTTGGGATATTTCCATTCCAAGGAACCGCTACCTCTCCTGGAAACAGATCTTAGATATGCAAAAGTATGGCATCGTATTTGGTTCCCATACGATGACCCATCGGAACCTCACAAGACTGGGTATAAATGAGATAGAATACGAAGTTGTGGAGTCAAAAAAATACCTGGAAAGATATCTTGGTGAAGTTGAAATGATTTCCTACCCCTTTAACCGGGTGAATGAAATGGTATTAAAAATTGTCAAAAAGGCAGGATATAAATATGGATTTGGTGGCGACGGAAACGGCCAGTTGTGTATAAAAAAAGAGGCAATATACATAACTGATAATGCTTTGAGTCTAAAAATAAAAATTTCGGAAAAGCCTGTCCTCTTATATCGTTATGAACTAATACAGCAGAGGGTAATCAATTATTTTACAATTGCGACAATGTTAAGGATGAGCAAAAAGGAGGTTTTATGATATTGTCAGTTTCTGCCATTACAGGATGTTTATTGATATTCAGCATTTCTGGCTCTGATACACTTATTGATAGGGCAGTCCAGCTTTATGAAACAAGGCATCTTAATTCTGAAAATCTTTTGAGGAGTTATGAGATATTAACCGATATTGTTCAGAAAGAAGCAGAAAATCTTCGTGCCCATTATGAATTATCCAAGGTCTGTTACCTTATGGGTGATGCCCAGAAGAATAAAGAGGATAAATTGAAATTCTACAATCAAGGGATTGAATACGGTAAGAAGGCAATAAGAATTGATAAAAATTCAATATGGGCACACTTCTGGTATATGGTAAATCTGGGAAGGAGCGGACAGTTAAAGGGTGTGCTCAATTCACTCGGAATTGTTTCTGAGGTGAAAAAAGAGATTGAAATAGTATTGAAACTAAACCCGAGGCACGCCGGAGCAATGGATGCATACGCAATGCTATACTACGAACTGCCCAGGTTTATGGGCGGGAATTTGAATAAATCAATTGAGTATCTTAACAAAGCAATTGAGATTGATTCCAATTATACAGTTCTTTATGTTGATATGGCAAAGGTTTATATAAAAAAGAAAGAATATGAAAAGGCAAGGTGGTTTTTAAATAAGGTTCTGGATATAAAAAATCCAACATTTGAGGCGGATTATATCCTTGATGACCGTCCTGAGGCATTGAAACTCCTGGAATTGATAAAAAAAGAAGATAACTAATCCTGGAGGATAAACTCCCAGGCACAGAAATAATCATCAGGATGCTGGTCTGGAGGGCAACAGAGGCAGTTTGTCTGAATTCTCTGGTCAATTGTTTTTGCAAAATATGAATATTCAATAATGCCCACTTCCTTGCAGGGGAAGTCAGGAAGACCTTTGCGTTTCCTTGCCTCCTGAACCCGACAATTGTTCATCCTCAAAACACACCTTTTTTCTGAGACCTCAATAATTTCCTGTTTGTTGATAAAGGCATAAAGTCGGAACTTCAATGCCTGGATCAGGCCCATTATTCCACTATTCTGTGGTATATTCAGACGCTTCATTATTCTCTCTGCTTCAATAACCGTAAACTTTTCCCATGCCTTCTTATCAAGTTCAATTGCTGATTCCATACCATACTTTTCTTCTACACACAGGAACCAAAGACCATCGTGGGCAAGCCAGTTTTTGGCAAGGTCAGGAATGAAACTCAAAAGTTCTTCTTTGGTTAAATCCCTGGGTTCAATTATCTTAAATTGCTTCATAAAACACCTTTCCCTGATAGTTTATTCTTTTAATCTTTTTTGACTTTAATAGTTGAGATAGATACTTTAAAATGGTCTTATTGCCAATTCCGAGACTTTTATTCATATCCATAATGGTTGCTGGCCTCCTTTTCAAATATTGTAATATAATTTGTCCATTTCTGTTGAGGTTCAGGATATTTTTTTGCTTTCTGAATTCTGCAATAATTTCACAATTCTTACCGAAAAATTTTTTAATTCTTTTCAATTCCTGTAAACCAAGGGGTTGGACAGAATATTCACTCGGTGGTCTAACAACCGTATTGAGTTGAATACGATCCGGCTTTATCCTATCTATTGCAGTCTTTAGGCCTTTAAGTTCCTCTTCTGTATCATTTATGCCCTTTAGCATCATCACCTCAAGCCAGATTTTTCCCTTGTAAACTTTGCGAAATTTTGCCAGTCCATCAATTATCCTTCGTATTGTGATATGAGGTAAGGGACGATGAATTAATTTAAATGTTTTATTTTTTGTAGTGGTGAGTGTAGGTAGAACTACATCCGCAGAGAGCAATGCCTTCTGAACCGCCGGTTTATGAAGCAGGTAAGAATCAGTTATAACTGCAATCGGAATGTTAGTAATTTTCTTTATTTTTTTAATAAGATTTCCAATTTCACTGTTTAGTGTGGGTTCCCCTGAGCCTGAGAATGTTATATGATCAATATGGACATTATTTTTAAGAAAATTTTTTAATTCAGTAATTATCTCATTTGCAGGTATGTACCTTTTGCGACTTTCGGTCTGGAGTGTAGTTTTTCCCAGCTGGCAATATATACAATTGAATGGGCAGGTCTTAAATGGAATAATGTCAATTCCCAATGAATAACCAAGCCTCCGCGAAGGGACCGGTCCATAGATATACCTATTTTTACTTGACTTTTTTAATACAGTTTTTTGTATCAAGGAGAACAATCCTTGGTTTGAAATGGATTGTATAATCCTGAGGAACTAATGCATAGGAGAGGATACATAGCCTCTGACCCTTCTTCCCTTTTAATGATGCAGGACCATAAAGGACGAATTTTCTTGAATTTGGTTTTTCCGCAATCGCATAGGTCTCAAGCCTCTCTCCATTATCGTAATTCAAGACATGGACTTTTTCTCCGGGCTTTATATTTGCAACCTCCATTATCTTCGCATCAATACCCATACTCCCTTTATAAAAGAGGACTGTATCGGTTATGATTGCCTCGGTAATCTTTGATTTCAAAACCTCCACATAGATGGGTGAAGTTGGTCTGGTCAATCCCTGATTGATTATCGTCCGATGGCTTGAGAATGGAATTTGGGGCAGGCGATTCTTTGGAAAAAATCGGACGTCAACTGTATCAGAACCAGGTCTCAGAACCCCTCCTGTTATTTCAATCCGATAACCCATAAGGAGGACATCACCATATACCTTTGTCTTCTCCATATATACTCCAATCAGATTTATTATCCTGCCTTTTAGACCGGTCTCCTCTTTCAACTCCCTTAATACTGCCTCTTCAGGTGTCTCACCCACTTCAATAAAGCCCGAGGGCAATGCCCATCTTCCTTTATCTGGCTCAATCCCCCTCTTAACAAGTAGTATTTCATCCTGCTCATTAACCCCCAATATTGCTACAGAGGGTAAGGGATTATGATAAAAATGCCATCCACACGCCTTACATCTTATGAATGTCTCTTTTTCTTCAAGATTTCCTTTGCATACTGGGCAGAACAGCCATTTCTTCATATTCATACTCCTTGCTCGTTAAGCCTTTTTAATAGGGAATCAATATTAACATTATATCTTTTGCACAATTCTTCAACCGTTCCCCAGAATGGTTCACCACATACAAGGCAAGGAGCACCAGCATCAATAAAGATTTTCACCAATTCGGGCTTTTCTCTTAAGATATCTTCAATTTTGGTTTCTCTGGTAATCATGATTAAGTATAACCAAATTTGATAAAATATCAATATGTAAAATTTTCTACCTGCGGGAGGGCCTGCCGCGCTTCTAATTTCTCTCTCACCCTGAATCCGCCATTCTTATTGGCAGATTTCTGGATCATAAATTTTTTGATGGCTGTTTAAAACGATGAAATTTTCATCTTTTACGCAGATGGATTCAACCGAATAACGATGCTGGAGAGGGTTACCAAACCGTATAACCATCGCTTCAACATCACCAGATCCCTTCTCCCTGCAAATTAAAGTATAGTATTGCATCGTCTTAAATTTTTTTCTCGTTGCCCGCCACACTGCTATTCTCTACTCACTAATATTTTCAGAGGCAATCGGAGTCTAAACCTAAAACTTAATTTTTTTCAATTTTATTAGTTGAAGAGAAATTCCTCTGGTTTTTCTGGATTTTTTAATTGGCACAATGTGAAAATGAGAGGAAGAGTGTATAAATGGCGGATTTATGTCAAGATGCTTTATGCGGTAGAGTTGTGTCCTTGAATTTTTTTCTAATTTTTATATAATCAAATCGTGGGTGAGAAGAGGCTTGCAACAGTCCTCTACGCAGATATATCAGGCTTTACCGAATTGACAACCAGAATCGGTATGGAAAAGACAACTGATTTTATAAACGAGTGTTTTAATAATATTGATGAGATAATAAACCGTCATGGTGGAACAATAATCAGACACGAAGGGGACAGGGTGATTGCTATCTTTGGTTTCCCCCGTTCCTATGGCAATGATTCAAACAATGCCCTTTTAAGTTCATTAAAAATCAAAGAGCATATAAGAAAAATGAAGTATGATATTGATGTCCATATTGGTGTGGGAACCGGGGAAGTTTTGATCTCAGATAATGAAATCTACGGACATATCTTTGACGAAGTCGCTGCACTTGAGGAGAAGGCAGAGAAAGGTCAGATTTTTGTAAATGAAGAATGTTACAGGATTAATAAAGGTCTTTTTATTTTTGAAGATTGTGAAAACGGTTATCAACTAATTGGAAGAAGGCCACTCAAACAGGAACCGGAATTTATTGTTAAATGCTGGGATAAAGAGTATGAGCAATTAAAGCAGGCGATGATGGAGATGCCACGGTTTATTATCGTCTCTGGAGAGAGGGGAATTGGCAAATCAACCTTTATAAGAGAAGGAATAAAACGTATTACCAGTGAGAAGTCTTATGCGGTATATGAGACGACATTGGTTGAACAGGACTATTTCATGCCCTTTTCTTCAATTTTAAACATCGTTTGTCAGATTAAACCGGATTTCAAAATATCAATTAGCGAAGAAAGATTTAAAAATAAAATGTGGCGTGAAATGGCGAGCGTTATTTTACTGGCTTCGCACCAAAATCCTCTTGTTATTATTTTCAAAAATGCAGAGGTGATGGATGAGGCTACAAGGGGTTTTTTTGAATATCTAAAAAGTGAGATGGAGGGGAGTAAGTTGATTATAATATTTGAAACACGGGATGATAATTTTCACAAGAAATTGGCCAGGGAGAAGGATTTTGCAATAACAAATATCCATTTGCAATGTATGGATGATGAAATTATCTTAGAAATTATCAATCATAATTTAAAAGAGTATCCGCTCCATGATTCATTTAAAAAGAGTGCGCTGGCATTATGTGCTGGGAATCCGGACAATGCAATGAGATTAAGTATATACATAAAAAATTCATTCCCACCAGGAACGGCATTAAAAGAGATCCCTTTTTCCGGGCACATCCAGGAAATCACCGAAGCACTTATAGATACAATTCCACTGGAATATCTTAATGGATTATTTATTTTGAGCCTCTTTAATAAAGGTGTTGAACTCCCATTAATCTATAAATTAATGTCCAATACAGACGATTTTCTAAATTACTGCCTCAGTCAAAGATTATTATTAACCAGGGGTATGGAGATACATTTTGTCTCTGAGCACTTTTCAAAATGCCTGAGGAGTAGGCTCACTAAGAAAAAGTTACAGGCGTTCCATAAAAAGATTGCTGATATTTTAATACAGACATCAGAAACGAAAGATTATGGGTACATTGCTTATCACCTGAAGAATGCAGGTGAACTTGAGGGTGCAATTCATTACTTAAAAAATTTTGTAGAGTATCTTGAGAGTGAATTCTATTATGAGCAGTGTATTCCAGTCTATGATGAAATTCTGGAATTGCTTTCTGAAGATAGAGTTGATGAAAGGATTGGAATTCAGATCAAAAAAGCCCAACTCTTTCATATTATGGGTGAACGGGAAGAAGAATTGAAAACAATAAGACAACTCCAGGATATCCTGAATCAGAGTGATAAGAAAGATTATAGAATAAAGGTAGGTTTACTGTATGCAAACTACCTTGAGGCGATAGCTGATTATGAAGGGGCATTAAAAGTATTGAATGAATTGAGAATGGAGAAGGAAGATGCTTTGATCCTTGAAAAGATAGGCATTAATTATTATAATAAGAATAATATGGCAAAAGGAATTGAGGTTTTAAATCAGGCTTTAAGCCTTGCCCAAAATAGTGATGATTATTCTTTAACTGGTAATATTTTTAAAGATATCGGCCTATGTTACTGGAAACTTGGTGATAAAGACCAGGCGCTTTTTCATTATAAAAAAGCCCGCACTTATTACGAAAAGAATAATGACCGAATAGCACTGAGTAGATTGAATGTTAATATCGCCAACGTATATTATTATCTCAGCCAGTTTGAACAGGCACTCGTTTATTATAATGAGGCGTTAAATACCGCACGAAAAATAAATGATCCGATATTCCTTGCCCAAATCCTTTCCAATATTGGCGGGGTTTATATCCGGTTTGGTGAATATGAAAAGGCACTGGAAAATTTTCAGGAGGCTTTAGAAATAGATAGAAGAAGATTGAATCGCAGGGGAGAGGCAATCAGGCTTTCAAATATCGGTCATGTGTACGGAATGATTGGTGAACTGAAAAAGGCAATAGAATATTTCATCCAAGCGCTGAAAATTGATGAAAGTATAAAGAATACCGCGGGTATTGCAATACGCTATGGCAATATCGCCACATGTTGTATACTCGGTGAGGATTATGAAGCGGGTATAAAATATCTGACAAAGGCCCTTGAATTATCCGAAAGCATTGGTGCAAAGGATTATATCGCCTATTATCATAATGTCATCGGTTTTGCATATCTCAAAACTGGTGATCTTGATAAAGCAGAATTTCACCTGGATAAAGGATATTCAATGGCACGACTTGCAAAGAATCTTTCATATGAAATAATTGCCCACTCAACCTTTGGATTATTGTATCTAACTAAGGGAGATCTGAAAAAAGCGCTCCAGCATTCAAATTGGGCTGTAAAGAAGTTGCTTGGTATGAAAGAGATTGAAGGTGATAAGGAACAGATTTATTTTATCCATTATAAAATTCTCCAGAAGTTAAGTGATTCAGAAGGTGCGAAGAGGTATCTCCAACTTGCTTATGAATCATTGATTGAACAGTCATCCCGATTTAAGAATGAAGAACATCAGAGAAAATTTTTAGAGATAAGCAAAAACAAGGAGATAATTGAGGAATGGAGAAGGGTGTTGAAACAAGAATAAAACCCTGTGTCATTCTTTTTGCCGAAATTACTCAGATTGATACCTGGAAAAATGAACTGGATACAGAGGGTTATGTAGAACTTTTGAAATCAGTATTTGATAAACTTGATGAAGCAGTCAGGTTGTATGAGGGGAATATTGATAAGCATGAAGGAAGAGTTTTGATGGCAACATTTGGTGTTCCTGTTGCACATGAGGAAGACCCTGAAAGAGCGATAAAATCCGGGCTTTTGATGATAAACCAGGTTGCAAAGATAGCTCAGAAGATTAAAAAACCTCTGGGTTTGCGCATCGGAATAAATCTTGGTCGTGTGTATGCCACACCGGTTGGTTCCAGGATAAAGGCGGAATATACGGTAATGGGTGATGCGGTAAATTTTGCAGCAAGGATAATGGATTATGCAAAGGATAATGAGCTACTGGTAAGTGATGAGGTTTATCAGGTCATCCGGCCAGTATTTGAGTTCTCGGCCCCAATGAAATTTCTCCCTCAGGGTGCACGTGAAGAGATCACCATTTATAAAGTCATCAGGCAGAGAACCGGCTTCGTGAAGAGGCGCGGTATTGAAGGTTTACAGGCACCCCTTGTGGGAAGAAATAAAGAGTTATTCATTCTCACCGGTTTTATTGAAGAATTGTTTAATGGTAAAGGAAATATAGTGGAGATACTTGGTGAGGCAGGGGTTGGAAAATCCCGTCTGGTTGAAGAATTATTCACCAGATCTTTGAGTATGGCACTGGAAAAGGTAAAGAATCTCAACTGGTGTATCGGTAGATGTTCTCCTTACCGTGAATCATTATATTTCCCTTTTATAGAAATAATCCGACAGATATGTGAAATAGGACTTGAGGATAGTGAAATGACAACGGTTGCTAAACTCCTTTCAACAGTGGAGAGATTGACTGGAGAGATGGCTGAGGATATTTTTCCATATATTGCTGAACTTTTTAATATAAAACTTGTAGCAAAATATGAAGAAAAATTAAAATATCTAAAACCCGAGGAGCTGAAATTACAGATATTCAATGCAATAAGCGTGATATTAGAAAATTATGCAAAGATCAATCCCACAGTTTACTGCATAGATGATTTATATCTTGCAGATGAATCTACCCTTGAAGCACTTAAATTTCTCCTGCAAACGAGGAGAGACCTGAAGGCACTTTTGATTTTGATCTCCCGTCCGGAAAGAGATAAACCATTCTGGCAGATGATGGAGAAATTAAAGGACGAAATAAAGTTTGAAGAATTACATTTGAAGCCACTTGAGCGCGAGGAGATTTTAGAATTATCAAAAAAACTTCTTGCAATTCCCCGATTATCTCAGGATTTAATCAATAAAATTGTTGATGAATCCGGGGGCAACCCCTTTTTTCTTGAGGAGTTAATAAAACTCTTGATTTCCAGGGGGGTAATTTATCGCCAGGGTGATGAGTGGGTTGCCTCTTCGGAGGAGGTTAAATTTGATATACCTTATACAATTGAAGGAATTATCCAGGCATCATTTGATACTTTAAATCAAGAGTTGAGGGAGCTCCTTACCGAAATGGCAGTGCTGGGCAGAACCTTTAATAAAAAGATATTACAGGGATTTACCAGATTCTGGGATAGACTTGATGAACTTATTGGAAAACTCATTGAACTGGGTTATATATACACAAATAATAACCAGGACTTTGCCTTTTATCATGCCTTGGTTCGTGAATCCATCTATAAAAGTGTACCGACAAAGAGATTAAAAGAACTCCACCTTGCCATAGCGAAATCTATTGAATCATTATTCACCGGGCGTCTTGGCGAATTTTATGACACCCTTTTTGAACATTATTCAAGGGCTGAAAACAAAGAGAAGGCAGTTGAATACGCATTAAAGGCTGGAGAAAATGCATTGAAACACTACGCAAATATGGAGGCGATTTCATATTATCTATATGTCCTTAAGGAGGTAAAACCGGATACCGAAGAAAATAAAAGGATTGTTTTTAATACAATGAAAAAGTTGGCAAACATCTACAGCACGATTGGGAATAGTGATGATGCCTTTGAATTATATGAACAATGTTTAAAAATTGCCTCTGATACAATGGATAAAGTAGAAATTCTGAATTCAATTGCCGATACATACCAACGGATAAGTAATTATGATAAGGCATTGGAATTTTATAATCAATCACTGAAGATGCTTTTTGATTCTTCAGAAGAAGAGAAGATTGATACCTGGCTTGGTATTGCCTGGGTATACTATTTAAAGGGTTTGCTGAAAGAGTCGAGGGAATTGCTTGAGCAGATTCTCAAATTGATTAAAGATCCGGTGGATATGGAGACACGAAAAAAACTGGCGAGGGTTTATAACCAACTTGGTTCTATATACTCCCACACTGGTGAATATGAGAAATCCTTTGATGCCTACAATCGCGCGCTAAAGATATATGAAATCCTTGATGATATGGTGGGGAAAGGGGTTATTTATAACAATATTTGCGGGCATTATACCCGTCAGGGTGATTACTATAAAGCCCTTGAATGCCTTAACAAATCCCTTGAGATTGATATCAAAACAGGAAATCTTCTTGCCCGGGCAATTGCAACTTATAATATTGGTGATACATATTACCAACTTGGAGAATTTGAAAAAGCCTTAGAAAAATTTAATGAATATCTTGAAATAAACGCACGGATAAATAATGTGCTCGGTAATGGTTATGGAAATCTGGGGCTGGGAAAGATTTATCTTGAAAAAGGCGAATTTAAAAAGGCAGAGGAACACTTGAAAAGGGCACAGGAAATCTTTACAAAACTTGGCAGTTTGATAATGGCAAATAGTGTTATGTTAAGCATTGCAGAATTGGAACTGGAGAAGGGTAACTATGAAGGTGCTTATAATATGTTTGAGGAACTTGAATTGAGATGTGAGGAACTGCTGGACCCGGATGGGAAGATAAGTTGTGAGATTAACAAGGCAAGGGCAAAGATAAGGCAGGGATTAAAGGAGAAGAAATTAATAATAACCCAGCTCTATGGAGGATTAGAGATATTGAAAAAATTATATGAATCTATTGATAAATACGATAATGAAACAAAATTCATTATCAATTTCTATCTTGCCCAAGTAAATTATTATCTTACCAAAATAAATGAGGCAAGAGGATATCTTAATACTGCGCAAAATTTATTGCAAGATATCCTCAATAAATTACCAGAAGGTGAACCACGCAGAATCTTCTTAGGCCGAAGAATATTCAGGGAATTCAGCGAGTTTAAAAATTTAGTAAAACTTGAATAATGGGCGGTGAGTGATTTGAACACTCGACCTTCGGTATGTGAGACCGACGCTCTAACCAGCTGAGCTAACCGCCCAAATCAAGGAATTGTTGGATGTTATTCACGAATAACCCTTCTCCCCTCAATTCTATATTTACCGGATAAGACCAGGTTAATTGCCTCAGTGTAAATTCTATGTTCTTCCTTAAGAATCCTTTCGGCAAGAATCTCGGGTGTATCATTATCAAGAACTGGAACCACTGCCTGGGTGATTATTGGGCCACCATCCACTGTCTCATCCACAAAATGGACTGTGCAACCTGAATACTTTACGCCATATTCAAAAGCCTTTTTCTGTGCTTCCAGACCAGGAAAGGCAGGCAATAGCGAGGGGTGGATATTCAATATCCTGCGAGGAAAGGCGCTTAACAGTGGTTGTTTAATAATTCTCATAAACCCTGCAAGGCAGACAAGATAAACATCGTGCTCTTTTAAAACCCTTACATATTTTTCTTCATATTCAGGCAGAAGATAGGTTTTTTTTGGACCGGGGTCAAGATAAAGCGCTTTTATATTATGCTGGCGGGCAATCTCTAATGCCCTTGCCTGGGGATTATCACTTATAACCAGGACGAGATTGGCGATACAGGTTCCATTTTCAATGTTTTTTATAATTGCCTCAAGATTAGAACCGCGCCCTGATGCAAGGACCGCAATATTCCTATTCATATGTTAATTTTACTCAGAGGGGATGAAAAGTCAAGTGAAGTTTTAGAGGAGAAAGGGTAAAGACCATTCCATACTTAACGGCTTAGAATTTGTGATTCAGGATTTCACCCTTTCCAAATTCTCTTGATTCATCTTTGAGAAGGGTAAAGTGTAATTATGTGCTCAGCAGGATTGATATCATACTTTTGGGGATAGACAGCCCTCAGGATGTTTGGTTCTCCTTTTAATCCGAGATCCAGTATTGGACCGTTTGTCTTCTCGCCATTCCTTTTTATTACGATTTTGATAATCGGTCTATCAATATGCGCAGGGTTCTGGCGGAGCACAACCCCAACTTCTCCATTGTCAAGTTCAACACAACTCCCTACGGGAAATAATCCGAGAATCTGAATAAAGACTTTAGTCAATATTGGGTCAAAATAGGTTTTGGTATGTTTAATAAGGATTCTTATAGCCACAGCAGGAAGATAGGGTAAGATTTGATATGGTCTTGAGGTGGTCATTGCATCATAGGCATCACAGATTCTTATTATCCGCGCAAAAAGATTTGGTTGCATCCTCGGATCTGATTTTTCAGGATAGCCGGTTCCATCGTAATTCCAGTGGTGTTGATAGGCTGAAAGCAAGGAGGCAAAGGATATTTCGTCCAAACCCCTCGTCTTTATTATTTCTGCAACGCCATAGATTGAGTGCTTTTTTAATACCTCCCATTCTTCTTTTGTTGGTGACCCAGGTTTTTCAATCAATTCCTTTGGTATTGCAACCTTTCCAATATCGTGGAGCAAACCCGCAGTACCAAGTTTTACAAGATTTTTTCTATCAAGGTCAAGCCTCTGCCCCATTGCCAGAGATAATACACCAACATTGAGCGAATGATTATAGGTATATTCATCAAAATTCTTTATTGCTGTAAGTGCGGTTAGCCCGAATTCATCCTGGCTAAGACTATCAATCAATGTATAAACCACACGGCGAAAACTCTTTGTATCCACGGGCTGGCGATGCCAGAGGTTCTGGAGCAAATTCTTTGTAACCTTTAATGCCTTGAAATAGGTCTTCTTGATATGTTCACCATCTTTTAGAAATTCCGGCATCACTTCTTCCTCGGTGGTATAGAATTCTATCTGAATAGAAGGAAAATTTTCTTTATTGTAATTCTTGATGAATGTTTCACGGTTAAGTTTAAGCAATGATGCAAAATTCAGTATCTCCTGCGTTTTTATATCAGGGGTAATAATAATGGATTTTATACCTAATTTTTTTAAATTTTCTTCAAAAAACTGGAGAGCTGCATAGCCTTCTATTTCAAAACGCATTCTCATTTTGTTAAAAAATATGTAATCACGGTATCTTATTATTTCAATCTGACCAAAGGTTTGAAAGAGATTACGGAGCTGATTTAGAAATCTGTTCAAAAGGTTTACAACCACATCGTTATTTAAATCATATACAAACGTTGCCTTGATAAGGGCATAAAAATTTATTAGAAAATTCTTACCCGGATTATCCATTACCTTTATCAATAAATTTCAATGCAGTCTCACAGACTGCACGAATATCTTCGTTTCGCTTCTTCAATCCTTTCTTCAGAATCTCAATTGCCCTGGCATCACCTATTCTGGCAAGCGCCTGGGCAGAAAGTTGTCTTTTCAAAAGATACCTCTGCCTGCCGAATAAGACCCATTTGAATAGTAACTTCTCAAGGTCCCTGGTCAATCTTTTATTACCATTCGCAACAAGACAATCAAAATATGCCTTCTGTTCATTATAGTTTAAATCTAAAAAACTGCGTTGCTTTATTGTTTTTATCAATCGTTGATAAATTTGTGGATACTTTAACTTACTTATTGCCTGGAGTGCCTTTATTCTCACACCCATATCCTTATCATCAAGAAAGTTTACTATTGCCCCGGCTTCGTTAAATTCAGTAAATGCTTCTATTAATGCCTTTCTCACCAGGGGCGAAGGATGGAAAATAAGGTTTTTCAGATGGACAATCGCATCTGGATTTTTAATAAGCCCGAGCAATATTATCACATTTGTAAGAGTCTTCAGGTCATTGACTTTTAGAAATTCTAAAACAGGTTCAGGGTCCTGCTGACTGATATAGGCGAGCCTTTCCATTAACATTCTGAGTCTCGTTTCATTATTGATACTCTTGAAGATGCGGATGAAATAAGGAATTGACTTTTTTGAGAAAAACCCAACAAGGGCGATGAAATCTTGGAATGATTGTTCATCAAGGGTATCAATGAGAGGGGCAAAGTTCATAATCATACCTTCGTTTTCAATGCTCGCTATGAGGTTTATATCCATATAGTTCCATAGATGATTTACAATCAAATTTGCATTATAAAAATCGTTGTTATTTATACAAATTTCAAGGATTTCACCAAGTGAATCAAGGATATCCTTTGATTTAACATTCTTGATAACATCAATCAGTGTGGGGACAACAAAATTGAAGGCTGTTTGATTTTCAATTTCAGATATTTCCGTTTCTAAACTTCTTAATTCTTCAGGAGTTAATTCAATAGAGATTTTGTCGGCAAAGTCAATCTTTTCCTTCGCTAGCACACCCCTTACTGCTTCATCATAGTCTATCTTAAGTTTTGGTAATTCGGGCAGGCTATAGGCAAGTTTTTCTTCTTCCTCTTCTTCCACTACATAGAAACTAATATGGGAGAAGTCACACTCCCATAGACTTAATGCAATATCCTGTTCCCTATCAGAACGGCTCACAACCTGTAAAAATATTTCTAATTCGTCTTCCGTTATTCCTTCAGAGAATTTAATCTCCCTTATGCCATCCTTGAATAACCTGAATGCGATACTGATATCCTTCTCGGTCTCTTCATAGATTGTTCTATTCTCGTAACGAATTGCATATCTATCAATTTGAAGGGTAAATTCAAAATTTGTTTTAAGATATTCTTTAAGGTTCAGATAAAACTGGTTAAAAAAATTTTTGAATGTGGGGTGATTGGATTGGTATATCTGGGCAGATTTTACAGCCTTAATAAAATCAATTCCGAGTTCCTGTATTGATACTAGCATCAGAATAGTATAATTAGGGATAGTATGTTGTCAAGGCTTTATTCTTGACATTTTAATATAACGAAATATAATATAAGGGTTAGAAAACTTTATGCGGGAGTAGCTCAATGGTAGAGTCACGGCCTTCCAAGCCGTTGGTTGCGGGTTCGAGTCCCGTCTCCCGCTCTTAGAAGATTAAACAATCGCTCCAGTAAATGGGAGGCGTTATGAAGAAATTTTTTATTCTGGGGATAATTTTAATAATCTTCTGTGGAGGGAAGGGAGAAAAACCGATTAAAAATAAAGGACCTGAAATACAGGCAACAGGGTCAATAAAAAAATCCATACTTATAGTGATTGCCCATAAGGATTTCCGGGATGAAGAATTTAAAGAGCCCTATGAATTAATGAGGAAGGCAGGTTTTAAGGTTGTAATTGCATCAACTGATACAACCCCGGCTAAAGGGATGCTGGGAATGGTGGTGAAACCCGATATGCTGATTTCTGAGGTTAACCCTGACAGTTTTGATGCAGTTATTATTTCTGGTGGTGTTGGGTGTAAGACACTTTGGGATAATACTGAATTACATAAGATTGTTCAAAATCATAATCAAAATCATAAGATAATAGGAGCAATATGTATTGCACCAGTGGTTCTTGCCCGCGCTGGTGTCTTGAAGGGTAAGAAGGCAACAGTCTATCCAGGGGTTGCCGACGAGATAAAACTTTGTGCTGAATATACAGGAAGTGATGTGGAGCAGAGTGAGAATATAATCACTGCTTCTGGCCCTGATGCTGCAAAGAAGTTTGCCCAAACCATTCTTGAGGCAATCAAAAAATGAAAGCAGTATTGCAAAGGGTAAAGAGGGCAGAGGTAAAAGTAAAAGGGGAGAAGATTTCAGAGATTGGAGAGGGTTTATTGATTTTACTCGGGGTTAAAAAGGGTGATAACGAAGAGAATGCAAAGGAACTTGCAGATACCTGTGCACATTTAAGGATATTTGAAGATGAAAATGGAAAGTTTAATCTTTCGGTTAAAGATGTAAAAGGTGAGGCACTTGTAGTATCCCAGTTTACTCTCCTTGCAGACACAAGCAGGGGGAGGAGGCCTTCATTCACTGACGCTGAGGAACCAGAAAGGGCAAAGAGATTATATGAATTTTTTATTGAACAACTGAAAAATTTAGGAGTTGAAACGAAATCCGGAATATTTGGAGAACGTATGCTTGTCAGCCTTGATAATAATGGGCCTGTAACCATCATCCTTGAGGAGTAAGTATGCCATCCAGCATGACGGGTATTGGAAGGGCGAGTGGTGAGATAAAGAATCCACCTATAAAATTTGATGTAGAAATTCGTTCATATAACCATAGATTCCTTGATATTTCTCTAAAATTACCAAATTCATTCAGTCCTTTTGAGGAAGAGATAAAGAGACTGATTCGGGAGAATGTCTGCCGGGGGCATGTTGTAGTGATTGTTCAACAGGATCGCGAGATTCTGGGTAACAAATTTGAGGTGGATAAAGAATTACTTGAGGCTTATCTTTCGGTTGCCAAAGAGATCAAGAAGAAATACAGGCTTACTGGAACCTTAGATATAAATACAATACTATCTATCCCTGGATTGATAAGGATCAGTCAGAATCAGACAGATACAAAATTTATTTTTAAAAAATTTAAAACGATCTTCAATCGTGCCCTCAGTGAATTTCTTGAATCAAAAAGAAAGGAAGGCGACCACACCAGGCAGGAGATATCAAAGATTCTTAATGATATTGATAAAGAACTGGAAAAGATAAAGATTTTAATCCCTGAGAGAAACGAATATTTTAAAAAGCATCTCAATGAACTTGTGAAAGAAATTAACGAGAATATGGACCGTTCAAGATTGTATCAGGAAATGCTTTATATCGCAGACCGGACTGACGTTTCTGAAGAATATACAAGACTATCCGGGCATATAAAGTTATTCAAAGAAGCCCTTGAGAATGAAAAATATCCAGGACGGCGTCTGAATTTTTTGCTCCAGGAGATGCAAAGGGAAGCCAATACCTTAAGTGTCAAGGCTAATTATTTAAAGATTAGCGAATCAGTGGTGAACATTAAAGAGGCAATAGAGAAGATCAGGGAACAGGTTCAGAACATTGAATAGAAAGGGAAAGTTAATAGTCATCTCCGGGCCATCAGGGGTGGGTAAGACCACGATATGTAATGAGATATTAGCCCGGCGCAAGGATGTCGTATATTCAATCTCTGCAACATCCCGACCGAAACGAAAGGGTGAGGTGCATGGGCGTGAATACTTTTTCCTTACTAAAGAGGAATTTGAGAAATGGATAAAAGAAGGAAGATTTGCCGAATATGCAATTGTCCATGGTAATTACTATGGGACGCCAAAAGATTTCCTTGAGAAAAATTTAAAAAATGGTTTTTTTGTTTTGATGGATATAGATGTTCAAGGGGCGAAAAAATTGATGCCTGTTTACCCTGATGGCATATATATATTTCTCCTGCCACCTGATTTTGAGGAACTTAAAAATAGATTATTAAAGAGAAATACTGATGATGAAAAGGAGATAGAGAATCGTTTGAAGACCGCAAAGGAAGAGCTCAAATATATGAAGGACTATAAATATATAATAAAAAATATCACACTTGAGGATACAATAAATGAAATCCTCAGGATAATCGAAAAAGAATCAGAGTGATATAGATGCCGAAAAGGACGAAGAACCATAATAAGGATGAGATAATTTTTTTGGGGACAGGTGGAGCAAGATTTGTTATAGCACGCCAGCTCCGTGCTACAGGAGGGATATTCTTTAGAATTGGCGGCAAGAATATCCTTGTTGACCCCGGACCAGAATCCTATTATAGATTCTTAACATATTTACCCGATTTTAATCCTGAGAAGATAGATGCTATCATTTTAACACATAAACATATTGATCACTCCGCAGATGTGAATGTCTATCTTGATGTCTTAACCCAGGGTGGTTTTAAAAAGAATGGTTTTTTAATTGCGCCATCCGACGCATTTGGGGAAGAAGGAGTTGTTTATAAATATTTGCTGGAATTTTTGAATGAGATAAGGATAATCAAGCCAAATCTTAAAATAGAATTTAATGGGGTGGAGATTTTATTCCCCATAAGGCATCAACATCGGGTTGAGACCTATGGTCTTATGATTAAGACCCGAGACTATTCAATCAGTTACATAACCGATACCAAATTCTTTCCGGAATTGATTGATGCATACCGTTCTGAGATAGTAATTTTGAGCCTATTGAAACTTGAGCCTTCAGAGGTTGATCATCTTTCGGTACCGGATTGTGAGATAATAATTTCAAGTATAAAACCGAGAGTCGCCATAATCACCCATTTCGGTATGACTGTAATCCGTGCTGGACCCTGGAACATAGCAAGGAGATTAAAAGAGCAAACCGGGATAACAGTCCTCGCTGCTGAAGATGGAAGGCATTTTGAGATTGATAAGTTGCTTGCTTATAAAGAGCCGGATAAATGAAATCATAGTCTTCTATTGACAAAAGTTAAATTTTGAATACAATTTCCTACCAGGCACAGGAGATATGCCTAAAAGAAAGGAGGTTTTTATGAAGGGATTTATCATAATGATTTGTGTGGTCGTGGCTTCACCAATGGCAACGAATCTTGGCGTTGTTAAGGCTCCACAGATAACCGCCGTGGTAGAACCAATAAAGCCAATTGAACTTTCTGAGCCTTTGGTTTGTATCAAGACAGGTGTATCAACAACTCCACCCTGGCTCCTATACCGTGACCCACCATGGAGCACGAATGTGCAGGTACCAGATTTTTACAACCGTGATGACCAGATGCTTTCAATGGATATTGATGCCAATGGTAGGGTATATGTGGTATATGAGACACCCTGGAGTGCCAGTCCACTCTCTTATGGCTGGGGTGTTGCAACATCAACAAACCAGGGATTGACCTGGGATAACAGGGTTTATTATATTAACAATCCTACTTACAGCCTCCGATACCCTGAAGTTTCAATCACAACGAATGGGAAGATTTATATCTGGGGCACAATCTATGGGATCGCTGCTTTTCCCCAGGCACCGTGTTTTAGCCGTTCCCGAAGCACCTGCTATAACAATCCGGACAGTCTCTATGGCGTTACTTATTTTCAAGCTCCATACCGTTTATACCCCGAATGTGTAACCCATGGACCAGGAAATGGTTTATGTCTAACCCAGTATACTGTTGATAGAACAGGCGCTACCAATGACTCGGTCTGGGTATTATTTACCCGTGACAGTGTTACCTGGTATGGTTTGAGGTTTAGACCTGGTGGAGGACCCCCTGAGAGAACCTCTATTGGAGTATTAGTTGGACCTCCAGACCCGGTTCCAGATACTATACTCATCCACGCAGTTGAATACTTTGATTCTACAGGGAATGATTATGATGTAGTATGGTATCTTGATACTATGAGTCTCTGGCGACTCTATGGTTGGGTAACAGGCAATACCCTTAATGACCGGTATCCCTCGGTATTCTGTTCTCAGAATTATGCGTATATCGCCATTCAATCAGAAATGGCAAGTGGTAATAATGATATTTTATTTGACTACTCAACCGACTATGGTGCAACCTGGGCAACTGCGCTTGTGAATATAACAAACAGCCCTGTCAATGAGACCTATCCCAGGCTCAGCGGAATCACCAGTAATATCGGGTGTAACTACATTTATGGTGGAAATACAGTCCGTTTCACTTATTCCATCTGGTATGGACAGGATGGGACATGGCAAACACCAGAGATTGTCACTGATAATACGACCGCGAATAATTCCTATCATTCAACCGCTCTATTATGGACACCAAGTTATTGTTATGCAGTGTGGGAGGATACAAGGAATTCAGGAACCGATGGTATAGAGATATATTCAGCACGAAGGGATGCTCCGATTGGTGTATTTGAGAAATATAATCAATGGTTTGGTAAATTGAGGCTGTACCCGAATCCATTTAAAGGAAAGGTAGATATACAACTGGGTTCAGAATTGGTGGGCAAAAGATTGATACTCAGTGTTTATAATCTCTCAGGAAGGCTCATTACCACCAATACCATCATTGCCAATGGTTCAAAGATTGTCTGGAATGGTATTGATCAATCTGGACACAGACTTCCTGCAGGGATATATGTTTTGAGGTTGAATGACGGTAATAAGATTTTGACCGAAAAGGCAATATTGCTCCAATAGAGGCTACTGGATAGAATATTTTGCCCTTCCTGCGCCGCCAGGAGGGGCTTTCTTCAGTTAAAGCGAGTGATGATTGTAATTTAATTCCTTGACTTTTCAACTTTTTAGAATATAATATAATCATCATTATGGAGGTATTTGATGCTTAGGGCTTTAAAAACACTCTTAATATGTGCTTCAATCGCATTGGGGGCACAGAGGCCAGGTTGTGTCTTCCTTTTGATCTGGCCCGGTGCAAGGGCAACTGCAATGGCCGGGGCATTTTCAGCAATTGCCGACGATGCGACTGCCTGCTATTATAATCAGGCAGGGCTTGCCTTTATTGACCATCAGAATATCACACTCCAGCATGCACCTTGGCTATCAGGATTACAGCAGGGTATGTATTATGAATATGCAGGCTTTATCAAGCCGGTTAAGACAGGAACTGCAGGATTGAATATTATATATCTTACGACTGGACCAACCGATGTTGTAGATAAAGATGGTAATTATCTTGGGACCTATACAACTTTTGATATTGCCGGGGCATTAAACTACGGTATTAAACTCAGTCCAAAACTTGGAGTGGGTGCAGGCTGGAAGTTTATCTATTCTTATCTTGTTGCGCCCTGGGTCTTTGGAAGAATGCCAGAATTGGGGATAAAGAGTGGTGGAATCGGATTAACTTATGCATTTGATACTGGTATCTTGTATAAGCCATTTGAATATGTTTCAATCGCAGCAACACTCCAGAATATAGGACCTGGCATAAGTTACACAGCAGGCGGTGAATCAGACCCTCTGCCCCTGACTCTGAAATTGGGATTAAAGGTCCAGCCCATTAGTTCAAAGATTATTAAAATTGCATCCAGTGTTGATGTAACCAAGGTTCTTATTGGTATGTTCGCAAAATCCGATAATACATTTTTTGAAAATCTAAAATACGAAATGGAAGAGGCCTGGAAGGGTGCAGGGTTGGAGATAAATTATTACGATTTTATTCAGTTGAGGGGTGGTTATTTCTACGATTTTGAAGGTAGAAGGATTGGATTTACATTTGGGGGTGGTATAAAGGCAGGGGGTTTTTCCCTTGATGTTGGTGTTGATGAGGCAATCTATGATTTTAAGACCACAAATCGTAAATTTTCATTGAGTTACCAGTTTTAAAAAAGATTTCAAACTTAGCATTTCCAAATGATTCTTATCACTGGTGCCACGGGTTTTATTGGAAAAAATTTTGTCCTGGAGTATACTAAGAAATACCCGGTTAAGATTCTTGCCCGTAAGAGTTCAAATATAGATTTATTCAAAGATAATAAAAGGATTTTAATAAGTTATGGAGATTTGAGTAGAAACATAAATATTGATTCTGCACTTGATGGTGTGGATACAGTTATTCATTGTGCAGCCCTTACAATGGGCAGGAATTATTACGAATTCTACCGTGCAAACACCCTTGCTACAAAAAATTTGATAGAAGCGATGAAAAAAAGAGGGGTAGAGAAGATTTTATTTCTCAGTTCCCAATCTGCGGGGGGACCGGCAACCTCAGAGAACGGTGTTGACGAAACTACACCTGTAAACCCGATTTCTTTTTATGGTATTTCAAAAAAACTTGCCGAAGAAATTGTAAAATCTTCCGGGCTCAACTACATAATCCTTCGTCCTTGCCCTGTTTATGGGAGATATGATATGGAGATACTGAAGATTATCAAATTGGTAAACAGAGGGATATTTCCAGTTGTTGGTGATACCAGAAAATGTGTCAGTTTGATATACATAAAAGATTTAGTTATCTTAATGGAGAAGATCTTAGAGGAATCACATTTTGACAACCATACTTATTTTGTTAGTGATGGAGTCTGTTATTTTTATGAAGATGTGATTAAAACTGTTTGTGAAATTCTGGAAAAAAGATATCCTATAGAAATAAGTATCCCTGAACCTCTGGCATTACTTTTTGGTATGTTAAACGACCTCCTTCTTCCTCCGAAAAGGCGATTAGCAGGATTTGATAAGATTAAAGAGATGTGTGAAGATTTCTGGATTTGTTCAAATAACAAAATAATGGTGGAAACTGGCTGGAAGCCTATTTATGACCTCAGGAGGGGAATGGAAGAGACGATTCACTGGTATAAAATTAATGGCTATCTCCACTGACCACTTCCCACTCTTTATGCATTTTTTGATATGCTTTTTTGAAGTTTGAACAACTAAAAATCGCCTGGGGTCTTTTCAGGTGATATTTGTCGCCCGTATTATTATACTATTTTTGGTAAATTTCGTTCAAATGCAATCCCAAAGTGGATTTGGGCCAAGAGGTATGATGGACGATCTTGCGAATCTTTTTGTTTGTAGGGGTCAAGCGTGCTTGACTCCTTTCCACTACATTTTTTATTATGTGTTTATGTCAGGACTTCTCTATCCTCCCCCTTCAAGGGGAGGAAAAAGTGGGGAATGGTCAGTTATCTCTACCCTTGACATTCAGGCATTATTTATTATAATATTGTATGGAAAATGATGGTAATATTATGAATAATTATCAATGGTATGCAATATATACCAGATGCCATCATGAAAGAACAACGAACAAAATATTAAGTGACCAGGGTTTCACTACTTTTTTACCGGAAATTCTTGTGCCGAGCAGGAGAAAAGACCGTAAACTTCTAATAAAAAAACCATTATTCCCAAATTATCTCTTCATTCAACTTGACCACAATAAAGATAACTGGTTAAAGGTCTATCGCACACATGGAGTTGTGCGGATTTGCGGGAATGGAAGACCTACTCCAATACCCGATGAAGATATTAATTCAATAAAGATATTTGTTCATAGCGAGCGCAATATTTATCCTTTACCTTATCTTGTGGTCGGGTCAAAGGTGAGGGTTATTTCAGGGCCACTCGCAGGTGCTATTGGTATTCTCCTTAGAGAAGACCATAAAAAGAGGAGGCTTGTGGTTTCAATTGAATTGATGGGGCAATCAGTTGCGGTAACACTTGGCGATGATGAGGTGAGACCCTATTGATGGAATCTTTTTATCCCTAATTTTTCATAAACTTCTTCCATCGTTTTCGCAGCAATCATCTTTGCCCGCCTTCCTCCATTAGCAAGAACATCATATATATAATCTGGTTTTGCATACAACTCTTTCTGTCTTTCCTGGATAGGTTTGAGTATTGCATACATATTTTCTAAAAGTATCTTTTTGCAATCCAGACAGCCAATTCCTGCAATCCGACACTGCTGTGAGCAATAATCAATATCTTTTTCTGAAGAAAAGGCAAGGTGCATCGTATATATATTACAGAGTTCAGGATTACCAGGGTCGGTTCTCCGTTTTCTGTGTGTATCAGTTACTGCAGTGCTCAGTTTCTTCCAGATTGTCTCTTTGTCTTCATCAAGATAGATACAATTATCAAGCGATTTGCTCATCTTATTCACACCATCAAGTCCGAGAATTTTTGTTACCTTTCCTAAGTATTCCTTTGGTTCGGGAAATGTTACTCCAAAGTAATTGTTGAACTTACGCACAATTTCACGGGTTAATTCCAGATGTGGGAGCTGGTCTTCACCAACCGGAACGACAACTGATTTATAAAGGAGGATGTCCGCAGCCATCAATACAGGATAGTCAAGTAACCCCATATTTACATAATCTGGATTCTGTGCCTTCTTCTCTTTGAATGTAGGAACCCTTGTTAACCAGGATATGGGGGTAATCGTATTCAAAATCCAGGCAAGTTCGGTATGTTCAGTGACGGTTGACTGAAGCATAAGTATGCTCTTTTGAGGGTCAATTCCGGCAGCGATATAATCAACTGCACAATTAAATATTCGTTTTTCCATTTCTTTAGGGTCAAAGGGGACGGTTATTGCATGGTAATCCACAATGCCATAGATACATTGATAATCATCCTGGAGTGCAATCATATTCCGCATTGCTCCTACATAGTTACCGATATGTAATCGGCCTGAAGGCTGTATTCCACTAAAGACATTTCCTTTTTTCATAACTTTATAATACTTAAATTTTTTTTTATGTCAATAATTCTATGATTGACTTTGAACCTTTTCAGGGTATAATTGCCTAAAATGGATGAAAGGAGATATAATATGGCAAAAATCTTGAGTGGGACAGAACTTGCAGAAAAGATGCGCCAGGAGATGAAAGAAGAGATAAGTATGCTGAAAGAGAGGCATAATCTTGTTCCGGGGCTGGCGGTAATTCTCGTAGGTGATAACCCAGCCTCTATATCATATGTGAAGGGTAAGGAAAAGGCATGTGCAGAAGTTGGAATTATGTCACGGGAATATAAATTTGATGCGAATTACAAAGAAGAGGAATTATTAAGACTAATAAAGGATTTAAATAATGACCCTTCAATCCATGGTATTCTTGTTCAATTACCTTTGCCAGAACATATCAATGAAGAGAGGGTTCTCTATGCGATCAATCCAGAAAAGGATGTAGATGGATTCCATCCTGTGAATGTGGGTAAACTAATGATTGGTGTTGATTGTTTCCTTCCCTGCACCCCGCATGGTATCCAGCAATTATTGATTCGTAATGGTATTGAGATATCGGGCAAGCATGTGGTAATAGTGGGCAGGAGCAATATTGTTGGCAAACCAATGGCAATGATGCTTGTTCAGAAAAAACCGGGCGCAAATGCGACGGTTACTATGTGCCATACTGGAACAAAGGACATGATGAATTTTACAAGGCAGGCGGATATCCTTATCGTTGCTGCGGGAAGGCCTCATACCATAAATGCAGATATGGTTAAAGAGGGCGCAGTCGTTGTTGATGTAGGTGTGAATAGGATACCTGATCCTACAAAGAAGAGTGGGTTCAGATTGGTAGGCGATGTTGATTTTGAAGAAGTAAGTAAAAAGGCGAGCGCAATCACACCCGTGCCCGGTGGTGTTGGACCAATGACGATAACGATGCTCCTTTATAATACAATAATTTCAGCGAAGAGGCATGCTGGACTTAAATAACCTCACACTAAAATTTAGAACCATCAGATATGATAAAAAGAATAATGAAATAATCATTCTTGACCAGACAAAACTTCCAGAAAAGGAAGTATATGTAAGGCTCAAGACAGTTGGCGAGGTTTATAAAGCAATAAGAAACCTCCAGGTGCGTGGTGCTCCACTAATCGGTGTGACTGCAGCATACGGGATGGTGCTTTCCGCCTATAAGAATCCACTGGATAAGATAATAAAGGATGGTGAATATTTAAAATCTGCAAGGCCCACTGCAATAAATCTTGCCTGGGCAATTGAGCGGATGAAAGCAAAGATTTTTCATATTCATAACACGGAGAAGAAAGTGGACTTATATGAAATTCTGCTCAGGGAGGCTGAACTTATTGAAGAAGAAGATAGGGAGGCATGTAAAAAGATTGGTGAGTTTGGTGCCCGACTTGTGAGGAATGATTCAAAAATAATGGTGCACTGCAATGCCGGTGCCCTTGCTACAAGCGGAATCGGCACAGCTTTGGGTATCCTTTATACAGCGAAGAGGATGGGAAAGAGGTTCGTTGTATATTCGTGTGAAACAAGGCCTCTTTTACAAGGTGCAAGGCTTACTACCTGGGAACTGACGAGGAATGGCATTGAGACATATGCAATCTGTGATAATATGGTGGCTACATATATGCCCGATATGGATATGGTTCTTGTTGGAGCAGACCGTATTGCCCTGAATGGAGATACTGCTAATAAAATTGGAACAAAAGGGTTGGCGATAATTGCCAATTATTATAAAGTTCCATTTTATGTTGCTGCACCTATCTCCACATTTGATTTTTCAATTGCATCAGGTGATGATATTCCAATAGAATTCCGTTGCGCGGATGAATTGCTCTATTTTAATAAAAAACTCATTATCTCAAAAAGGGCAAAGGTATGCAACCCTGCTTTTGATGTAACACCGGCTAAGTTGATAACTGGAATTGTGACGGAAAAGGGTATAATCAATCCGCCTTTTAAAAAAGGAATAAAGTCATTAAAGAATAATTAACCCAATCAATCTTTTCTATTCAGCACCGCCATCATCTGCTTGTGAATATAGCCATTCGTCCCCAGTACCTCTCTTCCATATATATTGAATGGCTTGCCTTTAAAATCCGTCACCATCCCCCCGGCTTCAAGTAAAATCAATGAACCTGCTGCCTGATCCCAGGGTGATAGTTTGATCTCCCAGTATCCATCAAACCGGCCACAGGCAGTATAACATAAATCTAATGCAGCAGAACCGAGTCGTCTTACTGCTTGGGCACAGAGACAGAATCGGGTAAAGTATTCAAGATTATTTTCTTTACTCTCCCTGATATCATAAGGAAACCCCGTGACCAAAAGGCTTTTATCCAGTTTCCTCGTATCTGATACCCTGATCTTTTTACCGTTCAATAATGCCCCTTTTCCCTTTATTGCGGTAAATAACTCCTTTCTTGTCGGATCATAGACAAGACCAAGGACGATCACTCCTTCCACTTCAAGTCCAAGGGAAATTGCCCATATGGGAAGGTTATGAGCAAAGTTTGTGGTGCCATCAAGGGGATCAAGGAGCCACTTTATGGGCGAATTTGTATAATGATTTACATTTTCCTCACTGAGGATGCCAAAATCGGGAAAATTTTTCTTAAGATAATTCACAATCAAAATCTGGGAAATTCTGTCAAATTGTGTTACGAGATTAACCGCACCTTTATATGAGATAAGTTTCTTGCGATTGGATTCCCGGTAGATATGGTCTCCAGTCCGGACCACAACGTCTGTAACCTTATCCAGTATTTTATTTAGATTCAGCATCTTTTTTTCTACTACCTTTTAAGATTAATTCGGGCTCAATTATTGGTTTTATTTTTTCTACCTCTTCCTGCGCGAGTTTTCCATACTTTGAGTCATTATCAATTTTTATACACTTTTCAAAATATTCAACCGCCTTCCGAAATTCATACCTTTTTAACTCGCTCAAGCCTAAATAATAATATGCCTCCTGGAGATTCGGACCAATTTTAATTGCCTCTTCAAAAAATTTTATGCCATCCGATACCATTCCCCTTTCATAGTATACAAGTCCGAGATAAAAATTGGCATATAATTTTGCAGTGCGATCCTTTGTTTGTCTTGCAACCTTACTCAAGTGTTCAATCGCTTCTCCCCAGATTCCTTTTTTATAACAGATATACCCGAGGTTGTTCAAGGCAAAAGGATTATCCGGTTCAATAAGCAAGACCTTCTGAAAGTATAACATTGCTTCATCATACATCTCCTTATTCATTAAGACGAGGCCACATAAACCCAATGCACGAATGTTTTTCGGGTCTATCTCAATTGCCTTTTTTAAGACATACATTGCATCATCATACTCCTCAACCACTATTAGATTCCAGGCACGGTCAAGAAGGGTGGCAATATCAAGTTCTGGCGAGGTGCGTGCTTTGATAAACGAATAGAAACGGTCCATATCCGCATGGCTCATCTTCCGGTTCCGGAAATTCTGGGCGATTTGCCTCAGTTCCTCCTGTGCCTGGGTTAAATATTTTATACCATTTGCAATTTCAATATAGACCTTTTTAATCATATCCTTTACTAAATTTTCTTTATCCGGTGTATATTCTTTTATCAACTTTTCAATCTCTTCTAATTGTTTCTTTATCTCTTCAAACATAACTATGCTAATTCATTAATTTTCTTAACAATTTGATGTAGGGGCATAATATATTCAATTGCACCAGCATCAATCGCGGACTGGGGCATACTTGCTATCGTTGCCTCTGAAGGATCCTGGGCAATCGTTACCCCACCATAATTTTTAATCTTTAATAATCCAGCAGTTCCATCATGCCCCATTCCTGTGAGAACAATACCCAATGCCTTATCCTTAAAGACTTCAGCCATTGATTCAAACAATAAGTCAGCACTTGGTTTTAATCCATACCTCGGGGGTTCATCACTTAAAACCACTGTATTACCTGAAGGGTGAATCTTTATATGACTCCCACCCGGGGCAATGAGAACTGTATCCACTGTTATCGGTTCATTATTTGATGATTCTTTTACAGTAAGGCTTGATTTTTCATTAAGATGCCGGGCAAGAGTTGTGGTGAAGAATCTTGGCATATGCTGGACAACAATAATACGCAAGCCAATACCCTTTCTCAGTGATGAGAGAAGAAAGTTTAATGCCTTTACACCACCGGTGGAGGCAGCAATACCAATTATATATTCAACATTTTTTATTCCCGTTGATTTCTGTGGTGTTGTCACTAATGGTTTAAGATTAGCATTTGAAACTGTCCTTAATTTGGAAATTAATTCCTCCTTAAAATCATAAAGGTCAATGGATATAGAACCTGATGGTTTTTGAAAGAAATCAACAGCACCAAGGCTGAGTGATTTTATTGTAATCTCTGCACCCTCACGGGTATAGGCGGAAAGCATCAAAACCGGCGTAGGTTTGATGGACATAACCCTCTGGAGGAAGACAATTCCATTTTCGCCTGGAAGTTCATAATCAAGGGTTATCAAGTCAGGCTTTAATTTATTGAATTTTGCCCATGCTTCATCAACAGTGCGGGCATAGCCACATACTTCAAATTCGCCCGATGACTGGATTATATCGCCGATAACTCTTTGCATCAAAACTGAATCTTCAACAATGAGAACTTTTTTCATCTAAATAACTTTCTCACCTTGACGGTATGACCTTATTAAAACCTCACCATTATTCAAATTGAAGAAAACCGTCCTGCCCCAGTTACCGTAAACATCCTCAGCGACCAGGGGAATTGAATGTTTTGTTAATTGTTCTTTTGTCTCTTTAACATTCCGTTCACCAATGGAACTTTGAATTAACTCCCCGAACATTTTTGAACCACCTGTGATCTTTGCGACAATCCGCCTTTTATCAATACCGAGTTGTGAAAACTGCCTAAGTAATTCCTCTATTGCACCCTTTGGATGTTTAAAACTTCCGTCCGCACCGTAAGGAAGAAGGATGTGTGCAAGTCCGCCTGTTTTAGTCTGTGGGTCATATAGCAAAAGGACAACACAGGAACCAACACCATAGGCAGAAAGAATTACATCACCCTGTGCAATTTTTACTTCACCGATTCCCACTCTAATCTCGTTCGTCATAAGACTAATTCCGCACCTTCTGGTAAATGCGTTCAGACCGATTTATGATTTCAAAGTATTTTGCTTCCGGAATCCCAAGGAGCAACTCTACCTTACCAATAACCAGGTAGCCTCCGATCTTCAAATTTTCATAAAACCGGTGGAGTATAATTGATTGTGCACTCCTGCTCATATATATTAAAACATTGCGACACATTATCAAATCACAGGGACCATATGGAAAGGGTTCAAAAAGGTCATGATGAATGAAATGGACAACAGATTTTATGCTTTCATTTATTTGATAATCATTTCCGCAGCGAGTGAAATATTTTCCCAGGTACTTTTTAGGAGTATACTGGAATGTTATTTCTGGATAGAGACCCTGTTTAGCCTTTTCCAGGGCATTATTATCAATATCCGTCGCATAAATCTTTGTTTTATCAATTACACCAGATTCTGCAGCAATAATTGCAAGGGAATAAGGTTCCTCACCCTGGGCACAGCCAGCACTCCAGATTATTATCTTTTCGTTTTTTGATAGTTGGGGTATTATTTCCTCCTGGAGATACTCAAATGTTTCCAGATTCCTGAAGAAATAAGAAAGATTTATGGTAATCGTATCCAGCAATAATTTAAATTCTTCAGGGTTTTTAATTAGATAGTCATAATACTGAGAAAATTCACCAAATCCAAGGGCGCGCATCCTTACCCTGATACGTCTTGTCAGTGGCCTTTCCTTATAACTATGGCATTTAAATCCGGTCTCTGCTTCTATGAGTTTTATCAAATTTTCAAAATTATAATCCACGAGATTTATTTAAAAGTTCAATATTCTGTATGATGATTGGATTTGTAGGATTCATCTCTCTTGCCTTATTCCAGCAATTCAATGCCCCTTCAGCATCACCCTGACGTAATAGTATATTCCCCAATTTAAAGAAAACTTCCCAGTCCCTATTTTCAACCGGAATTCTTTCATAGAGTTCTTTTGCCGCACCAATAATCTGTGATTCATAATAGAAGTCAGCAAGATTGCGGATGACTTTAACATTCTGCGGTTCATCATTAAGTGCGTGACGGTATGCGCGTTCGGCGTCTTCCAGTAAATCCATTGATTCATAAACAACAGCAAGGTTATTTTTGAATACGGCAAGACCCGGAAATTTATTTATGCATTCTTTTAAAAATTCTACTGCATTTTTCATATCATTTAACTTTATATAGGTAAGTGAAAGGTATACATAAGGAGTTATGAATTCAGGATTCTTCTCAATCAATTTTTTAAAAATTGTGCAGGCTTCTTCAAATCTCCCATCATTGAATAATGAAATTCCCAGGTTACAGTTAATACGGGGATCTTCTGGTGATAATTCAATGGCCTCATTAAGAATATTACAGGCTTCTTGAAAAAGGCCAAGGCGATTGAACACATACCCAAGGTTGTTCAGAATCACCGGATTTTTTTCCAGTTCCACTGCCCTCTTTAAGTATTCAGATGCCTTTTTTAGATTATTCCTCTTGATTTCTATAAGTCCACAGTATAGAAGTGCCTCAACATTGTCAGGCAACAGTTCCAGTATCTTTTTGAATTCACGTTCGGCTTCATCAAGCATGTCCGTTTTGAAGAAGGCATATCCAAGATTTTTGAATTCATTTATATCACCAATAGCCCGCTTGGCAACTTCTGTCTTTTCTGGTTTTTCAAGAATACCAGCAGATAAAAGGGCATAGATTGTCTTGCAGGTTATAAAAAAGTCAAACTCTGATAATTTGATTATATCATCTATTGTTCGGTTGCCATCAACAAGTTTTAAGATCTTTTGCTCTTCCTCGGTCAAGGGAACTTCAGTAGCACCATCTTTTACAGTAAGGATTGTTTCAAATGGTGGTAGTCTTTTTTCAAGTTTACGCCATTCGTCAATGCGTCGCGCACCTTCAAGGAGTAATTCCTGGGGCGATAAGTGCACGAGATATTCTTCGCTGCCGGGTAAGAGATCTGCTTCAAAATTGAAGTAACCTGATTCCCAGGTGAGCATTGTGAAGATCGTTTCTGATATTTGATCCGCAAGTTCAGCCTCTAATATTTCCTTTGTGATATAACCCTTTTCCACTAATATTTCACCGAGTCTACGATTGGATTTCTTTTGTTCTTCAAGGGCTGATTTAAGAATTGATTCATCAATGATTTGTTTACGCACAAGAATATCACCCAGACGGTCCTTCCTGTTCAATAATGTTGCATAGATAATTTTGCCATCTTTTATAAATATATTACCAAAATTCCTTCCATCGGTAACGGATAAACAGCCGGATTTCAAGGATAGGCTCAAAAGTTGAATTACATCAGCAAGAGGGGCTTCAGTTAAAGAACCTTTTATTGCCATTTATTATCCCCATTCTTTGACTGATAATTATCTTCTATTAACTCATCGGCAAATTCCTGGATTATTAACCTTTCTTCTTTAATCTTAACTAAAGGTATCCCAGTGATTGGTGCAGGTTCTGGTTTTGCTTCAGGTTCAAGGACCTGGGTGATTTCAACCGGTTCAGGCTGGAAAATCTCTTCGCCTGGTAAACCAAGGCTAATGAGTTCCTCTGCAGGTTTTTCTTCAATCACTATTGGTTTTCTCAAGTCTTCTATGAATTGCTCAATTGCTTTAAAACTTTTACATATGGGTATTCCTTTATTCTTGACCTGTTCATATTCATCAGGATTTAATTTCGCTTTCAAATATGCATCAATTATCTGGGCATCCGGTTCATTTAAGAACGCCTCAATGCCAAATTCAAAGATTAATCTTTCATCCTCGGTCAGAGTTACATCCCCACCCAGGGGTTCAGAAAAGATGAACACGCCTTTTTCATTTTTTATATATTCTGTGATTTCTCCGATAATACTGTCTCTAATTTTGCTACTGGTATAAAATAACTTTTGAAAATTGTCAATTAATAAGGTATCCTTTTCATCAACTAATTTGGAAAGGTTATCAAACCCCTTCTCAAAATCCCATAAAACTGGATTATAACCCCGATTTCTTAAATCCTCGGCTATATTTTCACAGAGGAATGTTTTGCCCAAACCCGCCTCACCAAAAATGATATAAGGATTAAATTTTTTACCTAAATTGGGGATGATACTTTTTTCATAAAGTTCCAAGACTGTTTTGTTACACTCACCGATTAAATAGTTGGCAAAAGATTTTTTCTCCTGAGGCTTTAGTGCTTCTTTTATGGAATTTAGAAGTTTTTCTATCTCTTCTATCTTATCGGGTGAAAAAAGCATTGTTTCAATCTTCAATGCCTCTTCGGGGAATTTTGATGTATCAATTGTGCCAAATTCCTTCTGCAGTTCAATCAATTTTTCCACTTTTTTGATAAAAGTATTATAAGCATCAGTAAGTTTTTCAAGGTCACCATCCAGGAATGGTTTTATAGATGATGTATCAAATCCTTTCATCTCCCATATGTAAATTTTCTCTTTATAATCGGTGCGAATGTCCTTGGATTCTGAGATTTCGGTGAGAATTTCATCCGCGCTCTTCTTCAACTCCTCAACGAGCGAGGCGACCGGACTATATATCCCCTTTGGATAGAATTCCTTTAAGATCAGGCGCACAGTATTTATATCAAAAGTTACATTTCCAAGGGATGCATATGCTGCTAATCTATTTAGCATTCCTTCAATGGTATGGAGGGAATTCCCTGAGATATGGGTTAGTTCCAGGGCAATTTCATCAGGAATTATGAACCCGCGTTCTTCAGACTTCTTTTTTATAAATTCAACAAGGGCTATTTCACGGGGAGGCTGGATATCACAGACGAGTCCACCCTCAAGGCGTGAAATAATCTTTTGCCCCAAATTTCTTAATTCTCGAGGCGGGGCATTGCCACTAAAACATATTTGTTTGTTTTTTGATATCATTATGTCGATCATACCCAGAATCGCATCTTGAAATTTTTCGTTAACTTGGTTTATATCATCTACTAATATTGCGGTATCAAATTTTGTCGTTTTTTGTAAATATTCTTCAAATTCGCGATAGGTAAAGAGTAAAGCTGGTTCTTTTTTGCTCAGTTCGTTATAAATTGCCCAGAGGAAATAAGTTTTTCCATAACTTCCTGCTGCATAAATATAAAGAGGATTGAAAATCTCCCCAGGAAACTGGACAATTTTCTGGGCGGCTAAGAATGCTACTTTGTTACCCTCATACACATAAAAATTTTCAAAGTTTATGTTCTTTTTCATTATATCTTCCTTAAAATATTTTTCACATTCTTAGAAAATTCACCGGATGCCACTTTGACCACTCCCGGGATCGTTCGGTCATCAAACAGAGAGACTAAAAGGTAATTACCATCCAGAGCAGTATAATAAAGGCTTACCCTGCTCCCTTCCTGGAACAATTCTGAAAAATTTCTCTCACCGATGATATGTGCCAATTCCATCGTAGAATTGAATATGTTACAAGTTAATGCAGCGATGGTTAAGACATCAAATGAGTTTGTAAATCCCCTTTGAACCAACAGGTGTCCTGAATTTGTGATCAATATTGACCAGATAACATTTGTTTGAGTATAAAAGTCATTGAGAAACTTTTCAAGTTTAGCAATTTGTGCATCGGTAAAGGTGATTGTTGAAAATTGTCCATTCACAATAAATTATAATAAATTTTTTTAAAAAAGTCAACAATAAATTTACTTTAGCCTTTTCAAGCGTGCCGCAAATACACCATCAGTATTATAAGAACCTGGCAGGATTTTCAAATATTGATCCGCATTAGGGACAAATTCCTTTGCTGGTTCTAAAACAAAATTTTCGTTTTCTTTCAGGAACCTCTCTATTACTTCCTCATTTTCACGCGGCAAAATACTGCAGGTTGAATAAACAATAACGCCGCCGACCCTTAAGAATTTCGCAGCATTTGAGAGAAGCCCGTATTGAAGATTAGCCAGCCGGGTAAGGACTTTTTTATTAACCCTTTCTTTGACCTCAGGCCTCTTAGCAATTACTCCGGAATTTGTGCAGGGTGCATCCACCAAGACCTTATCAAAGTCACTCACCAGATAACGTCTACCATCTGCAAGGAGATATTTGATAATACTGAGGCCGAGCCTTTCTGCATTTTCAACTACAAGTCTTAAACGGGCACTGCTTACTTCCCCAGCAAGTATCAAACCTTGATTTTTCATCAATTCGGCCATATATGTCGTTTTGCTCCCTGGAGCAGAACACACATCTACTATCCGCTCACCGGGTTTTGGATCAACCAGCCGGCATATCATACCCTGTGCCTCGTCATGGATAGAGATAAATCCCTGTTTGAGCAGAGAGTTATTTATCAGGGAACCGAGGCGATTGATCCGCCTGTATTCAGACAACCAATTTGCCTCCTTCACCTCTATCCCCATCTCTTTTAACTTGGCTTCAACCAATTCAGGGTTTGCCTTGAGCATATTTATTCTTATATATGGAACTGGACGATTTTTGAAAGACTCAATAATTTTTTCTCCCTCCTCCGGATATGCCTCAAGAATTTTCCGCAGAACCCATACTTGAGGTTCTCTCATTGATTGAACTTTCTTATTCCTGATGACACCGCGGAGGACCGCATTTATGAGTGATTTTTCTTTTAAACTCCTTCCGAGATTTACTGCCTCATTGACTACTGCATAGACAGGTATGCGATCCAGGAAAAGATATTGATACACTGCCATACGGAGGATATTTTTCAATGTTGAATCCGCTGCATTAAAGTCACCAATAAAAGTTTCTCTTATAATCTGGTCTATTTCCTCGCGATGGCGGAGGGTGCCGAAGGCAATTTCATTTGCCAGGGCACGGTCTTCTTCTGAGAGTTCATCCCTTTCAAATATTAAACCAAGGGCTTCTTTTAGATTGATTCCCTCATCTACTTCACATAGGGCATGGAGTGCTGCTTCTCGGGCATTCATATTCCAAACCTTTCTCCATTCTTAACTCTATATCCATTTATAAAATCGAGCGCAGTCATAACCCGGCGATTTTCGGGTTTGAGACTCATCAGGATTACCGAACCATCTCCAGTGCCTACATAGAATTTTTTATCTTCTATGACAGAAATACCAGGTTCAATCTTTTTGTTTCCAATTTCAACTTCAAGGATGATCAATTCCTTTCCTCTAAAACTTGTCCGTGCACCCGGTGTTGGATTTAGGGCACGGATTAAATTGTAAATTTTTTCACTCTTTTCATTCCAGTTTATTATTGTCTCTTCTTTTTTTATCTTCGGTGCATATGACATTTCCCGCTCATTTTGTTCTATGAGTGGATATTGACCACTTTCTATCTTTTTCAACGTTTCAATTATCATCTCCGCACCGAGATGAGAAAGGCGCTGGGATAATGAACCATATGTATCATTTTTTTCTACTGGAATTTCTCTTTGCATAATTATCTTACCATGGTCAATCTTTTCATCCATAAAGAAAATTGTAACACCAGTCTTCTTCTCACCAGCCATTATTGCCCTCTGGATTGGGGCAGCACCACGATATTTAGGGAGGAGAGAGGGATGGATATTAACCCCCCCAAGTTTTGGAACTTTGAGTAAATCACCGCTGAGGATATAGCCATAAGCAGAAAGGACGAAGATATCGGGTTTCATATCTCTCAGAGCCTTTATAAAATCAGATGCATTGGGGTTTTCCGGTGTGAAAACCTTTATTCCAGTATTTTCTGCCCATTTGCCTATTACAGATAACTCAACCTTCAAACCCCTTCCTTTGGGTTTTGGTTTTGATGTGACCACACCTTCCACACCGTATACTTCGTGTATCCTTTTTAAAATGGGAAGGGAAAAATCGGTTGAACCAAAGAAGATTATTTTCATACCTTTGTCAGATTATGCAGATACTGGTCAACTTTAATTTTTTCCTTTTCATTGACATAATCAATAAAAAGGATGCCATTAAGGTGGTCAAGTTCATGCTGGATTGCCCTTGCCACGATTCCTTCGGTTTCGATGAGTATCGGTTCATTATATAAATTTTGATAATGGAGGAGGATTCGTTTAAACCTGGGTATGTGTATGAACAACCCGGGAAAACTCAAACAGCCTTCCTCGTCCTCTACTATCTCCTCCCGTCTCAATATGCGTGGATTAATCACCACCACGGGTTCGGGTTTTTCATCAAATGGTTTGAGATTTAAAACAAACAGCCGGTGAAGGCTTCCCACCTGGTTTGCTGCAAGTCCAACCCCGTCGTTTTTCAGCATTGTCTCAATCATTGATTCGGCGAGCGAAAATATCTCATTTGTGATTCTTTCAATTGGTATCGCCCTTTTCCTTAATATCTCGTCAGGGTATTTAACTATCTCCATACCTTTTTGCACTTAAGTTTAAAAAATATATTCTCACCTTTTCTCAAGTAATTAATTAATTTTGCTCTTCAATTGCACCAACCTTAGAAATAATATGATTTTTATCAATATCAACTTTTACACCATCAGCAATTACAAGGCTTATTGTATTATCTTTAATATTTGCAATGGTCCCATAGATCCCAGAGGAAGTTATAACACGATCACCCTTTTTTAATGAGTCCAGTAATTGCTGATGTTGTTTCTGCCTTTTTTGTTGAGGCAGGACGAGTAAGAAATAGAAGACTACAAATATCAATATTAGAGGCAAAAGACTAAAAAAAGGGTTGGTCTGGTTTTGCCCAGAAGTTTGTCCATATAAAAGTTCCATTATGCTCCTTTAGCCAATTATATTTAATTTTTGACAGAAGTCAATATATTTTGGTTTAAATCAAAAATAATCTTACCTGCCACACAGAATGGCGGGTTATTTTAATCAAAATAAAAATTTTTACCCAAAGTGCTTAAAAAATAGCGACTCCGGGTATATTATCCTTGAAAGGAGTCGCTATGATAATAGAAATTCCGGAGGAAGTATATCCCATGCAAGCCCAAAAGTCAATAATTGCAAAGACTTATAAAAAGGCTTCAAGGAAACAGAAGGTTCCACAATTATTTTATTCCGACGATGAGAAGAAGCAGGGGTTGTGTGAGCGTAATGCTGGGTTTTCTTATCTCAAACCCCTTCAGAGGATTCACTACTTACAGAAAAAAACTTGGCCAGGCACATAAAGAGAAATATAATTTAAAACCGAAGAAAGATGAAGATGAGTAGATCAAGCAATTCTCACTCGATTACCCTTAGAAATCTTAGTTTAACTTGGTTAAGATTTTATTTTGATTTAAAACTGCATAAATTATATTGTAATTATTATTATGAGGCTATGGTCAATCCATCCTGAATATCTTGATACAAAGGGATTAATTGCATTTCTGTGTCATACCTGTAAAATCAGAGGATGTAAGGTTTGAATTTTTACACCTCTGCAAAAAACTCAAGGTGCGTGATAAGAAACGATACAGGACAATCTGTAATAAGAAAATTGGATATAAGGAGATTAAACTTAATTCTTTATTCTATGAGGGGAATTTATAACCCCGATAAAACCTGAAGTCAAGCAAACTTGACGATTGAAAATAACAAGATACATCAGGGGGATGCTCCCTGAAACCCCCATCCCTCACCCTATCTGCCAAGAAGTATGGCGGGCTCTCCCCGCCAATCTTTGTGGCGGGGAGAGGATAAAGGTGAGGGTTGCCATAGGTTGCACTATCTTTGGCATTACGAATGTCCCTGATGTATCTTGTCCTTTTCTATAATGAAATTTTCCTTATCTGCTGTATAGGAATTTTTCAAATTCCTATACAGGAACATAGCGATTGTCATTTGAATTGTTTTGAATCCTATTTTTTGTAATTCAGCATTCTTATAGGCAAACTTAATTGCCCTGTAAGTCTTGCCATCGGATATTTCCACAGTTAATTATATGTCTTCTTGTTTAAAAATCAACAATTTTTGACTGATTAGAACATTG
>Ga0078972_1002026_pt1 | contig 70394 bp, 81 predicted proteins | sample YelNatPaOPGAMG01_FD_67568 | JGI IMG/M metagenome (GOLD analysis project Ga0078972, IMG submission 67568) | Hot spring thermophilic microbial communities from Obsidian Pool, Yellowstone National Park, USA - OP-RAMG-01 (SPADES assembly) (version 2) | ecosystem: Environmental > Aquatic > Thermal... | reverse complement strand
CGCGGGCCAAGCCCTTGGAGCGGGGAGGGCCCCGAAGGGCAAGCCGAGCGTTCCGCCTGGCTCCGCCAGCGGAACGCGAAAGACCCGAAAGGCAAATCGAGCGTTCCGCCTGGCTCCGCCAGCGGAACGCGAAAGAGACGCCCCCTCCCCGTTTGGGAGAAAAAGCCTTTCCCTCGGAAAGCACCTGCAGCGCCGAAGGTAAGACCAATCCATCGCGGAATTTTGGGAATTTTGGCAGGTTGACCGGGGAGGTCCGATGGCTTATGGTGGTGGCTCGGGCTCAGCGGGGGCCACTGGATGGGTAAGGCCGGACGCACCGCACAAGGGGGACGCCGATGAACGTCGAGGAAGCCATCGTCACCGCGCTCAACTACGAGACCAGGGTCAGAGATCACTACCTGCAAGCCGCCAAGGAGTCGCAGGAACCCAAGGGCCGCCATTTCTTCGAGTCCCTGGCCAAGGAGGAACAGGGTCACGTGGATTACCTGGAGTCGCGGCTCAAGACATGGCGGGCAGAGAAGAAGCTCGACACCAGCCCGGTAGGAACCACGCTACCCAGCGCCGAATGGCTCTCCAAAGGCGTCTCCATGTTGGAGAGCTCGGCACAGAAGCGCGATTACCAGGATGACTACCGCCGCCTCTTCACGGCTCTCAAACTCGAGGATGAAGTCAGCGACTACTACAAGCACCTCGTGGAGACGCTGGACAATCCCGAAGGGCGGACCATGTTTTCGCGGTTCCTCGAGATCGAGGATGGCCATACCGCCATCGTCCAGCTCGAAGTAGACGTGCTCACCCGCACGGGATACTTCTTCGACTTCCAGGAATTCAACCTCGAAGAGTAGCTGGCGAGACCAATCCCCCCAGGCAAATGCGGTACCGGGGCTACCTCCAATCCGCCATACGGAGAGGCGGCCTCCGAACTCCTGGGCCTCCATTGGGCGCCCCTTCCCATTCCACAAAAAGAGGAGCGGGAGCTTGTGGCTCCCGCTGGAGGAATGGAAGGGAGGAGGGGATACATGGGTTCAGCAATAGCCGTGCCACCGGAAAAGCATGGGATTATATAGCATCATCAAAAATGGCCCCCTGCCATTATGGCCTTCTGTGCCATAAGGGCACGCTACCGGGGCCGGTGAGTCACGGCGTGTCCTTTTTGACTCGCCTCCCGGCAGGCCTGGGTCCAAATAAATGAGCCCCTGTCGGGGCTCGGAGGTGTGGAGGGAGGTATGAGGAGTTGGTAAAAGCAATAAATATGCCATCCTGGCTCTCCAAAACATTTCCATCACGCCCCAAAGCGCCTGGCCTTCCGGCGTGTCGCACGGGGGTGCTCCCCGAGGAGGGGCTCGGCCGCCCCTCCTCGGCGCTCCCCAGGCGTGCGCCAGGGGAGCTGCTCTTCCCTGCCCTTGCGGGGGCAGCCCTCTGGGCGGGGAAACCTCCCCGTTTCCCCGCACCCCTTCGGCCGGCGCCGTCTCTTCGCTTTTCGCCACAGGCGGAAAGCGGCGTTCCGGCGCGTCGCACGGGGGTGCTCCCCGAGGAGGGGCTCGGCCGCCCCGCAAGCACGGGGCATGGCTTGAACGCACCTAGAGGAGGGGTATTCAGTCGCCCTCGTCCTGCATGTTGTAGAAGAACCGAAAGATAGCGCCAAGCTTGGGCGCCGTGACCTGAGGAGGAAGGGGGGGCAGCGGATTGGAGGATCGCAGCGCATCCACCGCCGCCTGATCGTAGGAGGGGACGCCGGAAGGCCGGATGATCTGCATGTCCGTGATGGTGCCGTCCTTCTGGACGTTGAAGCGTATGGCCACCCAGCCCTTCTGCCGCAGCACCATCTGCGCCTCGGGAACGTGCCAATTGCCCTGGACGCGCTCCTGAACCTGCCGGGCATAGGGGCCGAGGTCCCAGGCGGCGGTGTCAAAGGAGAGGGAGCCCGTATTGAGGCGGCTCGCGTTGGGATTGTCGTAGCCCCCCTGGAGGCTGCCGAGCATCATCTTCTCCAATTGTGTGCCCAATCCGGGACGAGGCGCGATGGGCGCCTGCGAGGGCGAGCCCGGCAGGGAGGAGGGCTCGGGCTCCTGAATACTCTCTCCTCCCACGGGCAATCCGCGTTCGGCGTTGGCGGGTTTCCCCTGCCGGAGTTCTCCCTGACCTTTAGTGGGCGAGGGTTTAGAGGCCTGGTTGTTGGCCGGGCGATCCTGTGGGCTCTCGCCGCGCGGGCTCTCGGGGCGCTCCATCTTCGCCATCTCCCGCCCGGCGCTTCCGGGGCGCCCGGGGCGGGGGCTGGGGGAAGGTGGCGAAGGCTGCATGAAGGGGCGGGTCTCCGGGGCGCTTCCCGGGCCGCCGGATTCGCGGATCGAGCTTCTCCCAAAGGAGGTGGGGTCGGGGGATTCCCCCTTCTTCGGGTAGGGGCTGGCTCCGCGACGGTTCATGTCCGAGAGGCGTGAGGCATCCATGGGCGGTTCTTTGGCGGGAACCATGTCCTTGACGTAGATGAAGCGGACGGGTTGGCCGTTGATGGTCGTGAGGCGCTGGGCCGACTGGTTCAGACTCTTCGGGTTGGTGGCCGAGGCGAGGTACTGGTGCGAGACGAAAAGGAGCAGGAAGACGTGCAGCGCGAGAGCGATGAGGAAGGCGAGGCTCGGAGTGTAGCGGTCTCTCACTGGATCTCCTTGGCCGCCTCCAGGAAGGCGGCCCGCACCGGTCCGAAGTCCGTCCCCGGGTGCCGGGGATGGATCCGGTTGGTAAGTAAGATATAAGTTCTGAAGGGCTGAGGTTCCATCCAGACCCCTGTCCCGGTAAAGCCCTCGTGTCCGATGCCCCCATGGGGGAGCAGGGCGTTGGCCCACCAGCCTTCGGAGCCCGCCGCCTTCCAGCCGGCCGTCCTGTGCCGGCCCTCGGCGCGGGGGCTCTCCCAAGCCAGACGAAGGGCTTCGGGCGAAAGGAATGGGCCCTGCGGGCTGAAGGCGCGGCATAACCTCTCGACCGCCTCGAGGGTGCCAAAGAGGCCGGCGTTGCCCGCCGCTCCGCCCAGGAAGCGGGCGTTCCCGTCGTGCACTTCCCCCCAGGCCATGCCGGAGCGGAAGGGAGGGGGAGTGGCACCAAAAGGCCGTGCCATGCGGGCTTCATATTCCCCGTGCAGCTCCTGCGCCGCGCAACGATCGCGCCAGTTTGCCGGAGGGCAAAAACAGGCCTCCCACGAGGAGATGCCGAGGGGGATCGAGACGTAACGCTCGAACAGCTGGCCCATGGGGGCTCCCAAGCCCTCCTCCAGCAGCATCCCCAGGAGGACGTAGCCGGGGCAGCTATAAACCGCCCGGCATCCCGCCCCTGGCCCCCTGGGACAATCCCGCAACAGCCATGTCTTGAGCGCGGCAGGGGAGGAGACGGATCCGTAAAGGGGGAGCCAATCGGGGAACCCCGCCTCGTGCCTCAGCAGATCCAGCAAGGTGAACGAGGGAGGGCTCGCCCCGGCAACGGGGGCCTCCAGGTCCAACTGAGCCGCATCGAAGGCGCGCAGCGCGATGAGTGCCGTGGCGAGCGGCTTGGTCAAGGAGGCCAAATCGAACAGGGTAGACTCCTCCACCGGCGCCCTCATCGGCTCCACGACCCGGAATCCGCCGAAGCCCGCCGCCAGGCGACCGGCGGGGGTGCTCACACTCCAGGCGTAACCGGGGGTCTGGGCCGGCGAGAGTTGCAAAAAGAAGGAGGACAAGGGGTGCGCCGTCACCTAGACATACACGCCAGAATGGAGCGAGCCACGGAGACTGCCTCGCGGGCGGCTTCGCCGCCCACGAGGGGAGCGGTCTCGCGGCGAAGGACCGGGAGAAAATGCTCCAGCTCGCAGCGGAGGGGCTCGCGCTTGTCCACGGCCACCGGCACCTGGACGATGGCCCTCTGCCCGTCGCGCTCTTCCAGGCGGTAGAACTCGACGGCCTGTTCGGAATAGTCCACGCTCAAATAGGCCTGGTGCTGGAAAACCCTCAACTTTCGAACCTTGTCTCTGGAGATGCGGCTGGCGGTGAGGTTGGCCACGCACCCCCCTTCGAAGGTAAGGCGGGCGTTAGCCAGATCCACGAAGGGCGTGAGCACCCGGACCCCTACGGCCTCCACCGAACGGATGGGCCGCCCCACCAAGCTCTGGGCGATTTCGATGTCGTGGATCATGAGATCGAGAATCACGTCCACGTCCAGGGAGCGGCCCGAGAAGACGCCCAGGCGGTGTACCTCCAGAAATCCAGGCACCTCCACGTTCCGGGCTAGCGCCGCCACGCCAGGATTGAAGTGTTCGATGTGTCCCACGAGAAGGGGCGCGCCACCGCGATCGCGGGCGGCGAGGATCTCGTCGCACTCCTCAAGGGTCGTGGCCATCGGCTTTTCGCAGAGCACCCCAACGCCTCGTTCCAGGAAGGGTACGGCCAGGTCCCGGTGAAGGCTCGTCGGAGCTGCCACCACAACGCCGTCCACCGGCGGCAAGTCCTCTGGGCGCGTGAAGGCCTCCGTGCCGAATTTCTGGGCGATCTCCGACGCCCTGGCCCCGTTGGCATCCACGACTCCCACCAGCTCGGCGCCGTCCATGTTCGAGAGGATCCTGGCGTGGTGCTGGCCGAGGGAGCCCACTCCCACCACGGCGAGACGGAGAGACCTCTCTGTGCTCATGCTCGCCCCTCCCCGGCTCTACCTCTGGATGCCGCGCTTGGATTCCCGGATGAACCGGAGCAGGTAGGCCACCTCGGGAACACGGCCGAGTTTCTCCTCGGCCACCCCCACCGCCTCCGAGAACAGAATCTTCGAATGGAAGAGAATGCGGTAAGCCGATTTGAGCGCCTCGATGGTCTCCGGGCTGAATCCCTTCCGCTGGAGGCCGATGGTATTGATGCCGAAGGTCTTCCCCTCGCCGCGCGCCCCGACGGTCTTGATGTAGGGAAGCACGTCGCGCGTGATGATCGAGCCGCCTCCGATGAAGGCGTAATCCCCCACCACGCAGAACTGGTGAATCGCGGAGAGGGCACCCACGGTGGCGTGCTGGCCGACGTGGACATGGCCGGCCAGAGTGCCCGCGTTGGCGAAGATCACGAAGTCTCCCACGGCGCAGTCGTGGGCCACGTGGCTATAAGCCATCATCAAAATGTCGTCGCCCAAGCGCGTGACCCCGCCGCCGCCGGGGGTTCCCCGGTTGATCGTCACGAACTCCCGGATGGTGTTGCGGGAGCCGATGACCACCTCGGTGGGTTCGCCCTTGTACTTGAGGTCCTGGGGAGGGCCGCCGATGGCCACGTGGGAGATGAGCTGGTTGTCGTCACCGAGCTTCACGCGGCCGTGCAGAACGCAGTTGGGGCCGATGCTGTTGCGGGCTCCCAGCACCACCTCGGGTCCGATGTAGGTGAAGGGACCAATGGTGCAGCCGGCACCGATCTCGGCGCCCGGGTCCACAACGGCTGAAGGATGGATAGTCGTCATTCTCATGCCTCGTCCCTGTTCTAAAGGTGATTGCGCCCCGCGGTTGTCCGGCATGCCGCCGGGCATTCGGGCCAGCTCCTCGCCCCCGCTCCTGCTTTTGGCCTCAGCGGTTCACCATGGCCGACAGAATGACGGCCTCGGCCACGAGGGTCCCGTCCACAAAGGCCTTGCCCTGCAGCTTGCAGGTGGTGGCCTTGCGCTTGAGAACCTCCAGCTCGAAGCGGATCTGATCGCCTGGAACCACGGGCTTGCGAAAACGCGCCTCGTCGATGCCCATGAAGTACACCAGCTTTTGATCCCGGTCCGGGATCTCCCTCAGGAGCAGCACCCCTCCCACCTGGGCCATGGCTTCGATGATGAGGACTCCCGGCATCACGGGTTTCCCCGGAAAGTGTCCCTGAAAGAACTCCTCGTTGACGGTGACGTTCTTGATGCCCACGATCCGTTTGCCGGGCTCCATTTCCAGGATCCGGTCCACGAGGAGAAAGGGATACCGGTGCGGCAGGATCTGCTGGATTTCCGTCACGTCCATCATTGCGGACTCTCCTTGGAGGGTGGCCCAGAGCTGGCGAGAGACTCCTCAAGGCGCTTGAGACGTCGGAATAGCTCCTCCAGGCGTCCCGTGAGGGCCCTCTCCTTGAGCCAGAGGCGGTGTTCTTGCGCCGGGTGGCCCGTGACAAAACCCCCGTCGGGGACGTCCTTGGTGACGGCCGACTTGGCCCCCACCCGTGCCCCATTGCCGATCCGAATGTGGCCGACGGCGCCCGATTGGCCCGCGAAGATGACGCCTTCCCCGAGGACGGTGCTCCCGCTGATGCCCACCTGGGCCACCAGCAGGCATCGGGGACCGATGCGGACGTTGTGGGCCACCTGGACCAGGTTGTCCACCTTTGTACCCTCGCCGATGCGCGTCTCCTCGATGGCTCCTCGGTCCACGGTGGTGTTGGCGCCGATCTCCACGTCGCTCTCCACCACGGCCCGGCCGATCTGAGGAATCTTGATGTGTTTTCCGGCCTCCTGGGCGTAGCCGAACCCATCGGAGCCGATAACCGCGCCGGCGTGGAGGACCACCCCATTGCCGAGGATCGTCCCGTCGTACAGGACCACGCGCGGAAAGAGGTGGCAGTGCTCTCCGAGCTCGCAGCCGGCTCCCAGGACGCATCCCGCTTCGATGACGCTTCCAGCGCCCACCCTGGTTGCGTCGCCGAGGACCACGTAAGGCCCAACGCAGGCGTCGGGGGCGACTTCGCACCGCTCCCCAAGAATGGCGGTGGGGTGGATGCCTGGCTTGAATTGGCGGGGCTTGTAAAAGAGTCCGATGGCTCTGGCGAAGGCGACGTAGGGATCTTTGCAGACGAGGAGCGTCCTCCCGGGCAGGCTCTCCCCCTCGGACACGAGGATGGCTCCGGCCCCGCTGACGCGGGCCGCCTCCCGGTACTTCGGATTGGCCAGAAAGGCGAGGTCACGGCCGGTGGCGGAGTCCAGAGGGGCGATCCCGAAGAGTTCCATTTCGGGATCGCCCACGATCCGGGCTCCAACCTGTCCGGCGATGGCCGAGATCTTCATTATTCCTATTTTCCACTCGCGGCGGTGCTCGTGCCGGGGTAGGCCTGATTCATGGCCGCGATGATATCCGAGGTGATGTCAAGGGGTTCCGCGTTGTAGAGGCAGATACCCTTCTCCAGCACCAGCGAGAGCCCCTTGCTCTGGGCGTACTGCGTGATCACCCCCGCGAGCTTCTGCTGGAACTCGGCCTGCATCTTCTGGCTGCGGGCCTCCATCTCGTCCTGCGCCGCCTTGGCGTAGGCCTGGTATTCGTACATCTTGGAGTTGAATTTGGCCCTGAGGTCGTCCTTCTTATCCTCGCTGAGCTTGGGGTCCTTGACCTGGTCCTCCAAGGCCTTCAGCTCGGTTTCCTTGGCCGTGATCTGAGCCTGCTTTTGATCGTGGAAAGCCTTCAGAGCGGCCTGAATGCTTTTCCCCTCCTTGCACTCGTTGGCCACGCGCATGGTGTCCACCACGGCGATTTTGAGCTGGGCTTGGGCAAACACGCCGAGGGATGCGAGGGTGAGGGTGGCCGCGAGGGCGGCTGTGAGTTTCCGCATCGTTCGTTCCTCCTTGAGGTCCTTATCAGAACGTCAGTCCTATGGAGAGCTGGAAATTGCTGAAGTCGTCGTTGGGCCGCTTCTTCAGGTTGTAGGCGTAAATGAGCCTCAGCGGCACGTTGAACTGGGGAATGAAGAATCGCAGCTCCGCCCCCGCGTCGGCGCGGTAGTTGCTCAACTCCATTTTCTGGCGCTCGTGGTAGGTGTTGCCGGCGTCCACGAAGAGGGCCACGTCCACCTGCTCCACCACGTGAAAGACGTACTCCCAGTTGGTCAGCAGGTAGCGGTTCCCGCCCTCGATGGTCTGCGTGGCGGGGTCGAGGAAGTATCGCCCATCCTTCGTGAGGGGATACACGGACCGTATGCCGAATCCGCGCAGCGTGTCCTCTCCGCCGAGGAAGTAGCGCTCCCAGAGGGGGATCTGCTGGCCGCCGTAAGCCGTGATGTAGCCGATGCTCAGGCGGAAGGCGGCGTTCTGTTTCCGGAAGGTGGGGATGTAGATGTCGCCGTCGAAGTTGGACTTGATGAACTTATTCTGTCCTCCGAGCCAGGTTCCCGCCACGCTCGTGTTCAAAGAGAGCTGCATGCCGCGCATGGGGCGGAAGGGGTTGTTGACCGAGTTATAGTTGATTCCGCCAAACACCGCCGAAGTGGTGGTGTTGTTCAGGTAATCCGTGTAGAGGGGCGAGATGGTCGTGGTGAAGTTGTTGGCGTGGGAGCGTTCCCACCGGTACCCGATGGACCAGGAGGAGAAATCGGTGATCGGGAAAGAGACGGCGAAGGAGGCGCCCTTGGTGATCTGGTCGAACTGCAGGTAGGTCAAGTCGGAGTTGTAGATGGAGAAGGAGGCGCCGATCCGCTGGCCGAAGAACCACGGGTCCGAGTAGTTGATCGAGTAGAGCTTCTGCACCTTGCCGACGTCCGCGTTGAGGGAAAAGGTCGTGCCCGTGCCCAGGAAGTTGTAGGTCCTGAAGGAGCCCGACACGAAGAAGCCGTTGATCCCGCCGTACCCGCCGCCGAAGAGGAGTTCGTTCTTGCTCGCCTCCTCCCCCTTCACCAGCACGTCCACCGTGTTGGTGTTGGGCACCTTGGTGATGGTGGGATCGTCCTTGATGGTGAAGAGCCCCGTCGCCTTGAGGCGGTACAGGCCCCGCTGGTAGCGGACGTAGTTGAAGACCTCCTGCTCGTAGATGAGCATCTCCCGCCTCAGGACGTAGTCCCGGGTGGAGACGTTTCCGCGGAACTCGATGCGGTTGACGTAATAGATCTGGTCCTCCGTGATCGAGATGGCGACGTCAGCCGTCTTGGTCGCGGCGTGTTTATCGAAGATGGGGGTGGCCGTGGCGTAGATGTAGCCCTTCTCGCCGTACTTGGACTCGATGGCCTTGATGACGTATCCGAGGGCCACCTTGTCCAACGGCTTCCCTTCCTTGAGAAAAAAGAGCTTCTTGAGCTCGGCGCTCGAAAACACCGTATTTCCCTCGAACGAAACCTTCCCCAGCTTGTAGGCGATGCCCTCCTGGATGGGGATCGTCAGCTTCAGCCACTCCTTGGTGTGGTTCTTGTTGAAGCTCTTGTCCACGATGGGATCCCCGATGTCCACGTCCAGGTAGCCCTCCGACTCGTAGAGGTTCCTCAGGGCCTTGATGTCCTCGTAGTAGCGATCCTCCGAATAAATGTCGTGCCGGGTGGCCCAAGAGAGAAACCAGTGCTCGCGAGTCTTCTTCAACGTCCAGCGCAGCTTGTGCTGGGAGAAGGCGTGGACCCCCACGAACCGAACCTTCTCGATGCGCGCCTTGGGCCCTTCCTTGATATTGAAGGTGAGGGCCACCTCGGACCGACCCATGGTCTGGACCTTGGAGGTGACGTCGGCCTCTGGGAACCCCTTCTCGGCGGCCATGAACCGCAGGGCGGCCTCGGTGTGCATCACCTTCGTGTAGTCTAGGACGGTGCCGGTCTTGATTTCGGCGTTGTTCTCTTTGAGCTTGTCAAGAATGGTGCTGGAGGTGAGGGCCTTTGAACCCGTGTACTCCACGGAGGCAACGATGGGCCGCTCCTTGATGTGGAAGATGATGATCTTCCCCGTCTTGCCGTTTTCCTCGTCGATCGAGAGGTCCTCGAAGAGCCCGGAGTTCCAAATCTTCATGAACTCCCGCCGCAGGCGGCCCTCATCGTAAACGTCCCCCGGCCGCAGGCTCGTGAGAGCCAGGAAGGCGTCCTGGGTGAGCCGGTCGTTTCCCTCGAGCACGATCTTCTCGATCTTGGGCTGTTCGGACTGCTGGCCCTGGGCGGCCTTGGCGGGTTGCTCCGCTTGGGGCGCCGGTTTCTTCTCGCTCCGATCGCCGGCGGGCGGTGGGTTCTGGGCGGCGAGTGCCACCGTGGTGAGGAGAAGGACGGTCAGGATCGGCAACAGTCTTCGAGCCATGCTCCACCTATCCGGATACGGGCACTGGCTCTACGCTGGCCAGCGCGATCCGATCCCCTTGCACTTCCAGATTGATTCGAGTGTTCTTGCGCACGTCATTGAGCAGGAGCCACTCGGCGAGCGGATCCTCAATGTAGGCTTGGACTCCCCGACGGAGAGGGCGGGCCCCGTAGGTGGGATCGGCGCAACAGGTGTCCACGAGAAAATCGGCGACCCCGCCTTCCGCGGCCAGGTCGATGCCCCGGTCCCGCATGACGCGGTTCAGGTCCTCGATCATGCGGTGGGCGATGGCCCGCAGGTCCTCCCTCGACAAGGGATCAAAGATGATGATCTCGTCGATGCGGTTCAGGAATTCGGGCTGGAGGGTCCGCCGCAGGTGCCGGTGGACCTCCTCCTTCTGCACCGAAGCGGTCCGCTCCGCCCCCTCGAAGCCGGGCACGCCCCTGTCCAGGATGAACTTGGAGCCCAGGTTGCTCGTGAGGATGAGGATCGTGTTCTTGAAATCCACCGTGTCGCCGTAGCTGTCCGTCAAGATGCCGTCCTCCAGGATCTGCAGCAGGACGTTGAGGACGTCCGGATGTGCCTTTTCGATCTCGTCCAGGAGAATGACGGCGTAAGGCCGGCGCTTGACCCGCTCCACGAGCTGCCCGCCCTCTTCGTACCCTACGTAGCCGGGCGGCGAGCCGATCATCTTGGATACGGAGTGCTTCTCCGCGTACTCACTCATGTCCATGCGGATCAGGGCGCGCTCGTCGCCGAAGAGAAACTCCGAGAGGGTCTTGGCCGCCTCCGTCTTGCCGACCCCCGTGGGGCCGAGGAAGATGAAGGAACCGATGGGGCGTCCCGGGTTACGGATCCCCGCGCGGGAGCGCCGGATGGCGCGCGCCAGGGCCGAGATGGCCTTGTCTTGCCCGATGATGCGCCGGTGCAGGATCTGCTCGATGCGCATGAGCTTGTCCCGTTCGTCCTCGCGGATGGCGGTGACGGGGATCCCCGTCCAGAGGGCCACCACCTCCTCCACGAGCTCCCGTCCCACCTCGGGCGGGGCGGAGGCCTCCTCCTCGCGGGAGGCGGTGCCGCCTCGCCGCTCGGAAAGCCAGCTCTCCAAACCGGGGCCCTCGTCCAACGGCTCCGGTTCCCGGTGCCTCAGAATGCGGGCCTTGGCGCCCGCCTCGTCGATCACGTCGAGGGCCTTGTCGGGCAGGAACCGGTCCGAGATGTACCGGTTGGAAAGCAGGACCGCCCGGCGGATGGCCTCCTCCGTGTAACGCACCTGGTGGTACTCCTCGTAGCGCCGCCGGGTGCCCTCCAGGATCCTCACCGTCTCTTCCTCGGAGGGAGGCAGGACCTTCACCGGCTGGAACCGGCGCACGAGGCCCCGGTCCTTTTCGATGTGGCGCTTGAAATCGCGAAAAGTGGAGGTGCCGATGCACTGCACCTGGCCGCGGCTCAGGGCAGGCTTGAGGATGCTCGCGGCGTCCAGGGAACCTTCGGCGCTCCCGGCCCCGACGAGGGTGTGGATCTCATCCACGAAGAGGATGACCGTCCGGTCCTCGTAGGCCTCCTTGAGAATGGCCTTGAGGCGCTCCTCGAACTGGCCTCGGTACTTGGTTCCGGCAAGCACGAGGGAGAGGTCGAGGGAGAGGATCCGCTTCTCCTTCAGGGAGGCGGGGACCTCGCCCGAGACGATGCGCTGAGCCAGCCCCTCCACGAGGGCCGTCTTGCCTACCCCCGGCTCTCCGAGGAGGATGGGGTTGTTCTTGTGGCGGCGTGCCAGGATCTGAATGATGCGCTCGAGCTCCAATTCGCGACCGATGAGGGGGTCGAAAAGCCCTTCCGCGGCCAGAGCCGTGAAATCCTGGGAAAACTCCTCGAGGGTCGGCTTGGCCTCCTTCCGCCGTTCCATGCCCTGGCGGCGCAAGGCCGCCAGCAGGCGTTCGCGGGCCGACGCCAGCGTGATGCCCCGCTCCTGCAGGAAGCGAGAGGCGGGCGTGTCCTCCAAGTGGAGGAGGCCGAGAAAGAGGTGCTCCACTCCGATCCTCAGTCCGGCCATCCGCTCGAACTCCTCGGGCGCGAATTTCTCCAGGATCAGCCGGACGTCTCGCGACCAGCCCGGCGCGGACGGTTTTGCGACGGTGGGCTCTTCCGGGCGGCTCGCCGCGATACCCTCCCGCAGCTCGTCGAGGGTCACTCGCCCCCGCCCGAGGATCTCCTTGAGCAAAGGAGAGTCCACCGCCACGAGGCCCGCGAGAAGATGCTCCGTGTCGGCCACCGGCGCGTTGGCCTGGTGGGCCTCGTACCGCGCGAAGTAGAGTGCCCGCCGTGCTTGTTCCGTGAAGCGCTCGTACATCCGCTTACTCCAACTGCGGGATTATACCATCCGGCCCTGGGGCTGTCACTCGATCTTGCCGTCCCTGAGGCGCAGGGTCCGGCTACAGCCCCCCGCCAGGGCCGGATTGTGGGTGGCCATGAGGATGGTCAGGCCGTGGTTGGCCTTCAGCCCCATGAGCAGGTCGAAGGCCTGGCCGGCCGTCTCCTCGTCCAGGTTGCCCGTGGGTTCGTCCGCCAGCAGAAGGCGTGGGCGGTTCATCAGGGCTCGGGCGATGGCCACGCGCTGCTGTTCCCCCCCCGAGAGCTTCGAAGGGAGATGGCGTTCTCTGTCCACCAGCCCCACCTCTTCCAGCAGCCGCCGCGCTCGTTCGCGAGCTTCGGCCGGCTTCACGCCGGCCACCACGGCTGGCATCATCACGTTCTCGAGTGCGGTGAACTCGGGCAGGAGAAAGTGAAACTGGTAGATGATTCCGATGGTGGAGCGGCGGAACTGGTCCAGCGCCTTCCCGCGCAGTTGGGTGACCTCCCGGCCGGCCACGGTGATCTCGCCCGCGTCGGGCCTATCCAGCCCTGCCACCAGGTGGAGGAGGGTGCTCTTGCCTACGCCCGAAGGACCCATGAGCGCCACCGCCTCCCCTTCCTCGATGCGGAAGCCAGCTCCCTTGAGGACGTGGATCGTGCGGCCGCCCGATAGGTAGGCCTTTCGCAGCGCCTCGACGGTGATCATCATTCGTACCTCAAGGCTTCCACGGGGTCGAGCTTGGCCGCCCGGTAGGCGGGGTAGAGGGTGGCCCCAAAGGAGACGAGAAGCGCAAAGGCGCTGACCGCTAGAACCTGGCTCCACGAGGTGATAAAAGGAACATAGGGCAGGGGATAGACGTCGAGCGAGAGGGGGATGGCGTGCGTCCTGTCCAGGACGGTGCTGGCCATGACCCCGGCCGCCGAGCCGAGAACGGTTCCCACGATTCCGATGACCATACCGTGAAAGAGGAAGATCTTCAGGATGTGCGCGGGGGACGCACCCATGCTGCGGAGGATTCCGATGTCGCGCACCTTCTCCATGACCATGAGGATCAGGGTAGAGACGATGTTCAGCGCCGCCACCATGACGATGAGGCCGATGGAGAGGAAGAGCAGTACCCTCTCCATCCGGAGCGCCTTGAAGAATTCGGCGTTGCTCCCCACCAGGTCCAGCACCCGGTAGCGCTCCCCCAGCTCCGCCTGCAGCGCGGCGTGGGCGGCGGCGAGGTCGCCGGGGTTCTTGAGCCGGACCTGGATGGCGCTGACGGTGCCGGGAGCGGTGAAGAGGCGCTCCGCCAGAGGCAGGTCCACGTAAACGAACTCCGTGTCGTAAAGGTAGTACCCCGTGCGGAGGATGCCCGTGACCTTGAGGGAGATGATCTTGGGGAAGTTACCGAAGGGCGAAAGGGTGAGCTTGGGGGCGAGGAGCTGGATGGTGTCCCCCTCCCACACGCCCAGCCTCTCGGCGAGATCCGCTCCCAGGATCGCCTCCGGTTCGCCCTGGCCGTCCCTCCCCAGGAAGGAACTGCCCTGCACGTAGGGCCGCAGATCCACGACGCGGGCCTGCGTGCCAGGGTCCACCCCCACCACCTTGGCCACCAGTCCGACTCGCGTGGTGGGGCCGCTCACCAAGCCCGTGCCCAGAACGATGGGAGTGAAGGCGGCCACGCGGGGATCCTTGGCGAGCGCCTGGGTGACGGTCTTCACGTCCGAGGGCTGGAGCTCCTCGGGGCCGCCGAGGATGTTCAGGTCGGCGTTCAGGAGCTGGATCTTCTCCCGGATGCGGGTGGTGAACCCGGTGGAGATGGCCAGGGCGATGATGAGGGCCATGGTTCCCACGGCCACTCCCAGGATGGAGATGACGCTGATGAGAGAGATGAACGCCTGCCGCCGGCGGGCGAAGAGGTAGCGCCGCCCCACGAAGGTGGTGAGGCTCATGATCCCGCGCCCGAGGGCTGTTCCTTGAGCAGGGGGAAAAAGACCACGTCTCGAATGGAGGCCGTGTCCGTCAGGAGCATGGCCAGCCGATCGATGCCCAGCCCTTCGCCGGCGGTGGGAGGCAGCCCGTACTCCAGCGCCTGGCAGTAATCCTCGTCGTAAGGCATGGCCTCGTCGTCGCCCCGGGCCTTCTCGCGGACCTGCTCTCTGAAGCGGGCCCTCTGGTCCTCCGGCTCGTTCAGCTCGGAGAAGCCGTTGGCCAGCTCCATCCCGGCCACGAACAGCTCGAAGCGGTCCACCGTATCCTCCGAGCCGGGCATCCGCCGCGAGAGGGGCGAAACCTCCAGCGGGTAGTCGTGGACGAAGGTGGGCTGCTCCAGCGAGGGCTGGACCAGGGTTTCGAACGCCTCCACGAGAAAGCGCTCGGGTGTCTGGGCCTTAGCGGGGCTCATCCCTAGCTTGGGGGCCCACTCGTGCCGGCCCTCCGGCGTCAGCCAGGCGCCCTCGGGTACACCCCTTTCGGCCAGAGCGGCCCTCGCGGCGGGTCTAAGCGACATCCGGCGGAAGGGAGCGGCGAGGGAAAGGGGCCGGCCCTGGTAGGTGATCTCCGTAGTTCCGAGAACCTCTCGCGCCACCGTGGCCAGCATTCGTTCGGTGAAGGCCATGAGGTCCGAGGCGCTGGCGTAGGCCCTGTAGAACTCCATCATGGTGAACTCGGGGTTGTGCGTGGTGTCGATTCCCTCGTTCCTGAAGTTGCGGTTGATCTCGAAGACCCGCGGGAGCCCCCCCACCACGAGGCGCTTGAGGTAGAGCTCCGGGGCGATCCTCAGGTAGAGCTGGCGGTCCAAGGCGTTGTGGTGGGTGACGAAGGGCCTGGCCGCGGCCCCCCCGGCGATGGGGTGGAGCATGGGCGTCTCCACCTCCTCGAAGCTCTCCTCGCCCATGAAGCGGCGCAGGGAGGCGATCATGCGGGAGCGCGTCAGAAAGCGCGGCAGGCTGTCGGCGTTGACGATCAGGTCGAGGTGCCTCTGGCGGTAACGCAATTCCACGTCGGAGAGGCCATGCCACTTCTCGGGCAGCGGGTGGAGACACTTCTGGAGGGGCAGATACCGTTCCAGGGCGATGGTCAGTTCGCCGGTCTTGGTGCGGAAAAGGGTTCCCTCCACGCCGATCCAATCTCCGAGGTCCAACAGGGACAGGTGGCCGTAGGCCTCCCCCAGCCGCTGGCGCTCGAACAGGAGCTGGAGCCGGACACCGCCCTCGCTGATATGGCCGAAGGCGAGCTTGCCCATTTTCCGCAACGTGAGCAGGCGCCCCGCGCACTTCACCGAAGGTGCCTTCCGGGCCAGATCCTCGGCACTGTCCTGCCCGTATTCCGAAAGGATGCCGGCCAGCGGCCGGTCGGCCTCGAACCGGACCGGGCAACAACCGGGAAAGGCCTCCGGCCACTGGGACAGCTTGCTTCGTCGCTGCGCGATCAATTCATCTTCCACGGGGTTCCCCATTGGAGGAGGCGGACCGCAAGGCTTTCCGGCGGTCAGGTTGCAATCTCTAGTCCAGCGCGGCGATGCCCGGGGCCGCCTGGTTGCCGGATTATAGGCAAGGGTGGGGGAAAAAGCAAGCAATGGAGCGCACTGCGGCGTTAGGTAAGGCTCCCCCAAAGAAAAGAGGCGCGCCATTTTGGCGCGCCTCTTTGGCCTGGTCTTGCTTCGCCTCAGCCGGCGAGGAAGTAGACGTAGAAGCCGCCGCCCTGGCCGTCCTGGAGGTAGACCGAAACGGGGTCACCCTTCTTGATGTTGGCGATGGCCTTGCGGTAGTCCTCCACGTTGTTGACCACGTGGCCGTTCACCTCGGAGATGACCGCTCCCTCGCGGATGTTTTTGGTGAAGGCGTTGGATGAGGGATCCACCCCGACCACCACCACTCCGTGAACATCCTGTGGGATCCGGTAGGCCATCCGGTTGTCCTGGGTAAGGTTCTGCACCTGAATGCCCAGCACGTCCTTGGCGGGCTTTTCGCTCTGGCCTTGTTCGCTGGACCCCTGGCCGGCCAGTGCTTCGGCGCGGTTGCCCAGGGTTACCCGATACTCCTTCTTCTTGCCGTCCTTGTAAGCCTCCACGGTAATGGTCTTCCCGGGCGGGTAGCCGGCGACCTTGTGGGTCAGCTCCATGCTGTCCTTGATGGGCTCGCCGTTCACGGAGACGATGATGTCGCCCTTCTGCATACCAGCCCGGGCGGCCGGCGTGCCTTCATCCACGCTCTGGACCAGAGCGCCTCCCTTCAGGTCGAGGCCGTAGGTTTTCTTGAAGTAATCCCGGGCGTCCTGGTCCACGGCGCTCACGCGCACACCCAGGTAGCCGCGCTCCACCTTTCCCGTGGTCTTGAGCTGTTCCAGCTCGTTCTTCACCATGTTGATGGGGATGGCGAAGCCAATGCCCTCCACCATCCGGCCCATGTAATCGCTGCGGGTGATGGCGGTGTTGATGCCGATGACCTGGCCCTGCACATTGACGAGGGGTCCGCCCGAGTTGCCGAAGTTGATGGCCGCGTCGGTCTGGAGGAAGTCATCCAGCGAGTTGGAAGAGATGCGGCGGCCCTTGGCGGAGATCACGCCCACCGTGACGGTGTGGCTGTACATGAGGGGGTTGCCGATGGCCATGACCCAGTCTCCCGGGCGCATGGCGCTGGAATCGCCGAGGGGGGCGGTGGGCAGATTGGTGGCGTCGATCTTGAGGAGGGCCACGTCCGTCTCCTTGTCCCGGCCCACGATCTTGGCGTCGAAGGTGCGCCCGTCGTCCAGGGTCACCGTCACCTTGGTGGCGTCATCCACCACGTGGTTGTTGGTGAGGATGTAGCCGTCCGGGCTGATGATGAAGCCGCTGCCGCCGGCTTCCTGCACGGGTGGTTGGTCCTGGGGCCCGCGCTGGTGGGGATTCCCGAAGAAGAACTCGAAGGGGCCCATGAACTCCTGAGGCATGTTGCCCATCCCCTGGTTTTTCTCCACGGAGATGGCCGTGATGCTGACCACCGCCGGATTCACCTTGGCGGCGATGTCGGCGAAGCTCGGCAGTCCCATGGCGTTGGTGGCAGCCTCCGTCGCTTTGATGGCGGCGGCGTTCGTAACGGCTCGGGCGGTGGGCGCGCTGACGTTCCTCAGTTGAGCCAGTCCGAAGCCCATGAGGATCAACAGGCTCCCAGCGGCTGCGAACATCAACGTTTTTGCTATCTTCATTGAATGCTCCTTTCCTGTTCCTCAACGAGGTATTGCTTGAGCTTCCGGTGCAGGGTCCGGATGCCGATTCCTAATACGCGCGCGGCCTGTGTTTTGTTGCCGTGCGTCTGGTCGAGTGCCCTCAGTATAGCCTGCTTTTCCAGTTCGTCCAAGGCCTGAACCGGCCTTCCGGGTTCGGTAAAGGGACGGTGGCCCGGGAGGGACGAAAGGGGCGGCCCTAGAGGATCGGCATCGGGGCCCGCCTTCAGCTCGGGCGGGAGGTGGCGCGGGAGCAGCTCCTCCCCCGTGCCGAAGATGACCATACGTTCCACGACGTTCTTCAGTTCCCGAACGTTCCCGGGCCAGCTGTAGTTTCCCAGGGCTCTCAGGACTTCGGGGTGGATGCTCGAAATGGTCTTGCCGTGTTCACGGTTGAAGTGCGCCATGAAGGAGTGGGCCAGCAGGGGGATGTCGTCCAGCCGCTCCCTCAGCGGAGGGATTACAATCTCCACCACCTTCAGCCGGTAGAAGAGGTCCTCGCGGAACTTACCCTCCTGAACCATCTTGGTGAGATCCCGGTGGGTGGCGGTGATGAAGCGGACGTCTACGGGAATGGGCTGGGTTCCTCCCACGCGGGTCACCACTCGCTCCTCCAAAACCCTCAGCAGCTTGGCCTGCAGGTCCAGGGAGAGCTCGCCGATCTCGTCGAGGAAGAGGGTGCCGCCGTTGGCCTGCTCGAACTTGCCGGCGTGGGCCTTGTCGGCTCCCGTGAAGGAGCCCTTCTCGTGACCAAAGAGCTCGCTCTCGATGAGGTTGGCCGGGATGGCCGCGCAGTTGATGGGGAGAAACCGGCTCCGCTTGCGTTCGGAGTTTTGGTGAATGGCGTTGGCGATGAGCTCCTTGCCCGTTCCCGACTCGCCCTGAATGAACACCGTGGCACGGGTGGGGGCGACCATTCGGATCTGCTGGAAGACCTCGCGCATGGGGTCCGAATTGCCGACGATATTTTCGAAGCCGAACCGCTCGTCCAGTCTCGCCTTGAGCTCGTCCACCTCGACCTTCAGGCGGCGCTTCTCCACGAGGGCCTGCACCCGCCTTCTCAGCTCGTAGAGATCGACGGGCTTTGCGAGGTAGTCATCGGCCCCGACCTTCATGGCCTGCACCGCGGATTCGACGGAGCCGAAGGCGGTGATGAGGAGCACGCCCACCGAGTTCTCGGACTGCTTCACCTGGCGAAGCACCTCCATGCCGTCCATGCCCGGCATTCGAAGGTCGGTCAAAACCAGATCCACCGAATCGTGGGTCTTGAAGTAGGCCATGCCTTCCTCGGGGCGCTGGAACGGATGCACCTCATAGCCCACCTTCTCCAGGGCCCGTGTTAGGCTTCGAAGATTTTCTTCCTCGTCTTCGAGGATCAGAATCGAACCTAGGGCCATTTTGGCACACCTCCTATCCGCGAGAATACCTAAAAAGCAAGACGGGTGCCAATCCCCAATCCCGCCATGGAAGCCGAAAGGACGGTGCAACTCCCTATGGATCTTGCTGATCGCCCACTCCGCCGAAGGCGGGACCATCCGATCGCGGAATTTAAGAATCCCCGGGCCCAAATTCCGCGATGGATTGGTCTTGCCTTCGGCGCTGCAGGTGCTTTCCGAGGGAAAGGCTTTTTCTCCCAAACGGGGAGGGGGCGTCTCTCTTTCGCGTTCCGCTGGCGGAGCCAGGCGGAACGCTCGGTTTGCCTTTCGGGGCTTTCGCGTTCCGCTGGCAAAGCCGGACGGAACGCTCGGTTTGCCCTTCGGGTCCCTCCCCGCTCCAAGGGCTTGGCCCGCGGAGCCTCACCCCACCCTTGGCACATTCTTCGCCTCCGGCTCGAATGCCCCCAATCCCTTATCAGGTGAAAAGGCATTGGAGTTAAACCACGTCTTCATCAACATTTGGGGGCTCCGTTCCGGTTTCATCGCGGGATTGGGGCGGATCCCAGGCTTGCGCGGATTCGTGCGTGGTGCCATAGAATGGGCGAAGCAGTGCATCCTGCGGGAGCGCAGGGCCACACCAGGAGGACTCCATGAGATCGCACCGGGAGACCCTGACCATCGAGACGCCCAACCGACGGGCCTTCCTCAACATCACGGGCCGGGTGGAGGCCGCCGTGGCGGCCAGTGGAATCCGGGAGGGGCTGTGCCTGGTCAACGCCATGCACATCACCGCCAGCGTCTTCATCAACGACGACGAATCGGGGCTCCACCAGGATTACGAGAACTGGCTCGAGGGGCTGGCCCCGCACGAGCCCGTGAGCCGTTACCGGCACAACCGCACGGGCGAGGACAACGGCGACGCCCACCTCAAACGGCAGGTGATGGGCCGCGAGGTGGTGGTGGCCGTCACGGGCGGGCGGCTGGACTTCGGCCCGTGGGAGCAGATCTTCTACGGCGAGTTCGACGGGCGGAGACCCAAGCGGGTGCTCATCAAGATCATCGGAGAGTAGCCAGGCATGGCGAGCCAATCCCGGAAGCACCCGGGCAAAAGACGGGAGCGCAAGCTCACCCGCTTCAGCATGAGCCGCAAGAGCGAGGTGGCGCTGGCCGCCGTGGGCGTTCTCGTCATCGCCCTGGTCCTGGGCTTTCTCTGGCTCCTCCTGTCGCCCCTCTGGTCCAAGCCCGGTCCCGCCGAGTTGGCCGCGCGGCAGATCACCCTGGCGCGCGACGCGACGGTATGGCGGGAGGCCAAAGAGAGCGGCCTCCTGCTGAGGGTTCAGCAGGACCGCCAGGAGCTTTTCGTGAACGCGGCCAAGTGGAACGCCATGCTGCCCACCGAGCACGCGCCACGGGTTGCGGCCATCGCCGGGCACCTGGGCTGGGACTGGGCCTTCATCTTCGACGCCTCCACCGGCCGGCAGTTGGGCTGGTACGTGAAGGATAAGGGGTACCACGACTCGCCGGCGGGCGCTCCCCGCTAGTGTGCTCTCCCAGGGAGAGCTTCACCCTGGAAGCAGGCCAAAGACGGCACACAGAGGAGGTACGGGGAGGAAGCTGTCCCGCCCTTTCGGAGTAACAGCCCGCCGCGGGCGGTCGCCCGAAGGGCGGAGCCCCTCGGAAGGGTTTGTGTCCCGGGAAAGCGCCGCCATAAAGGCAAGACGGGGACACAACACAAGCCGCCTGTCAGCCCGCGGCTCTTCCGAAAAATCCGGCGCCTAGCTTTCGGGCCTCGTCCAGGTAGCCTTTCCGGGTAACCTCGTCCGCCGCCGCCAGGCCGTGAAAGACCACGTGCCTCACCTGCCCCACCCCGCAGAGCCGCAGGGTCCAGTCATCCAGAAGGCGCTCCAGGGGCTTCTGGAATCCGAAGGCCTCGTACTGCTGTGCGCTGGCTCCCGCGGTGTTAAGGACGAGGGCCTTGGGGTGGCTTAGCAATCCCTCCACACGGCCGTCGGGCAGGAACCGGAAGGCGAATCCCTCGAAAAAGACGCGGTCGAAGAAGCCCTTCATAGCGGCCGGCATGGAGAACCACCAGATGGGAAAGACGAAGGCCAGCCCCTCGGCGCGCCGGACCCGCTCCCGGTAGCCGGCCACCTCCGCGGGCGCGGAGCCCGAGGAGAAGGCGGCCATGTCGGCCTCCGTGAGCGCCGGCCGGAATCCCTCGGCGTAGAGATCGGCGAGATCCGTCTCGTGGCCCGCCTCGCGGAGCCCCTCCAGGAGTGCCGCCGCCACCGCCCCGTTGAAGGAGTCCCGCCTCGGATGGGCCAGCACCACGAGGATCCGCACGCCCTAGCCGCCTTGAAAGGCGTCCGACACCCAGACCAGGAGCACCTCGCCCAGGAAGACCCGGTGGTAATCCCGGTCCTGGTAGTGCCCCTCCAGCCCAGAATCCAGGAAGTGGCCGGGATCCAGGTCCATGTTGGCCAGGATGCGGCACTCGAAGGAGAGATCCGCCCCCTCCACCCTCGGCACCGCGATGCGCTCGGAGGGCAGGGGCTTCAACCCCGCCGCGGACCACTTGTCCACATCGCGGCCCGAGAGCGAGCCGCAGAGGTTCAGGACCTCCCGCCGCTCCGGCGGCAGCACGTTCAGCGTGAACTCTGGATGGCTCGCCAGGCAGGTGTAGGTGTGGCGGGTGGGCCGCACGTAGACGGTCACCACCGGGCGGTTCCAGAGGGTCCCGAAGCCGCCCCACGAGACGGTCATGGGATTGGGGCTCTGAGCCCCCGCCACCAGCAGGGCCCAGCGCTTGTCGAGAATGTGGAAGGGCCTCAGCGTCAAATCCTCGGGTTTCACGACGCGCATCATCACCTCCGTGGTTCGGCGAAGCGCCGGCCTGGTCTTCTCCTCACGGCGCCGGCCGGGTCTCGGCCTCCACCCTGGGTGGGAAGTACTTCCGCATAGCCTTGGCGATCTCCTTCACGCAGACCCGGGCCGCCTGCTCGGGCGTGGCCACGAAGAGGCCGGCGAGCGACCAGCGGCCCCGAAAGCGGTAGTCGGCCGACCAGAGGGCCTTGCCGGCCGGATCCTTGATCACGACGCTCATGGTGGCATCCAGCCAGCGCCTCGAGACCGGCGGCGCCGGCTCCGCCGTCGGCTGGCTGGAGGGTCCGGTGGACGGGACGGCGGTCCTCTCCGAACCGTCGGAGAGTGAGGTGGCCAGCCCGGCGGAGCTGTGGAAGACCACCTGCACCTCGCCTTGGGCTCCACTGCCCCCGATGGGCAGGTAGGGCCGAAAGGCCTGGACGACCATGAGGCGGATGGGCACCTCCAGCTCCGGAGAGTCGGTGCGCACCTGCAACCGGTAGCCGCCCAAGGCCTCCAGCGCGTGCAGGTCCTTGACCGGCCCCGTCTTCATCTGGGAACAGCCGGCCGCGACCAGCAGGCCGAGCGCGGCGGCCCACCTCGTCATCCTGCCTCTCATGGCCTCTGACCCGCGCCCGTCCCGGGCGAGGGGGCTTTCTCCGGAACGAGGCGCGTCTTGGCGGCGATGGCCGCCCGGATCTCCGGCAGGGCCAGCCGGGCCGCCGCCTCGCCCGCCTCCATGAGCCGCTTCTTTTGGGAAAAGTCGTCGAAGGCGACGCCCGAGACGTCGGGCCGGATCACCACGTCGGCCTCCCGCAGGCGGCACTTGGTGATCTGCTCCTGCATGATGGCTACCCCCTGGTAGGCCACTTCCACGGCGTTGCCGGGGGCCTTCAGGGGGAGCCCACGGGGAATGGCCACGGCGATGACCACGCCGGCGCCGAGCCGCCGGGCCACGTCGGCCGGGACGGGGTCCACCACCCCGCCGTCCACGTAGGTGGCACCGCCGATCTGCACGGGGACGAAAACGCCCGGGATGGCACAGGAGGCGTGGACGGCCCTGGCCACCGACCCGCGCTGGAACACGATGGGCTTTCCCGTGGACAGATCCACCGCCACGGCGGCGAAGGGCACCTTCATCTCCTCGATGTTGGCGTGCTTCAGGTGGGCGCGGAGGAAGGACTCCAGCCCCTGGCCCTGCACCAGGCCGCCGGAAAAGAAGGAGAGGGCGCTGTAGTCGAAGAGGTCCGCCTCCTTCACGGCCACGGCCATGAACTCGGCGTCGAGCACCCGGCCCGAGTCGGCGTACATGGCGCCCACGAGGCTGCCCACCGAGGTCCCCGCCACCAGGCCGATGGGGATCTTCTCCTGCTCCAGCACGCGCAGGACGCCGATCTCGGCGAAGCCCCGGGCGCCGCCACCGCCGAGGGCGAGGCCCACCTTGGGCGGGACGCTCCGCATGGCCTGGGGGGGCTGGGTCACGGGCGGCCGCGCGGGGGCACACCCGAGGGGGAGGAGAAGCACCGCGAGGAGGAGCAGGAGCGCGCCAGTCGCGGGCGAGTCCGGTCGTGGAGGCGTGGGGCGTCTCTCGGGCAGGTGCATGGGCCGATCCCTCCGGGTGAGGGGGCCCAGGCCACACCCACGGGCGCGGCCCCCGGGGCCCCACCCGAGTGTAGGAAGGTGACGGCCGGGAGTCAAACTGAGGGAGTTCCTCCCATCCCCTTGAGGTCCGAGAGGAGCTTCTCCACGTGGCCCTTGGCGCTGACCCTCGGGTAGACCTTCAGGAGCGTGCCGTCGAGCCCCGCCACGAAGGTGCTCCGGATCATCCCCACGGAGCGTTTCCCGTAGAGCACCTTCTCACCCCAGGCCCCCGTCGCCTCGCTGAGGGCCCCCTCGGCGTCGCTCAGCAGGGTGAAGGGAAGCCGGTGCCTCTCGATGAAAGCCGTGTGGGACTGGACCGAGTCCCTGGAAACACCCGCCACGTTGTAGCCCAGCTCCCGGAACTCCTCCAGGCGGTCCCGGAAACCCTGGGCCTCCAGGGTACAGCCGGGGGTGTTGTCCTTCGGGTAGAAGTAGAGCACGAGCCCCTTCGGCCCCACCAGGCCGGCGAAGGTTCTCTTCCTTCCGTCCTGGTCAGGCAGCTCAAAGGGGGGTAGTTGTTGACCCTTTTCCAGCATCATGGAGTCCTCCCTGGCTCGGAGGCGGCCACCGCCCTCACCGCAGCGGCACCTCTCGAATCCATAATCCTTAACCCCGAACCGGTCTCTCCTCTTCCGAAGGAGGACCCTTTCGCCGCATCGTCACCGGGGTGGGAAGAAGGACGCGGCGGGCGGAGAGGCCGGAACCCCGTGTCAGTTGCCCGTTGGAGAAAGCCACGGGGTGACGTGACGCGTGAACCTGTTCTCTCTGTGCCTCTGTGTCTCTGTGGTTAGCCTGTCCTTCGCGCCATCCCACCTCCACCTTTACCTCGCTCCCGCGCTATACTCGCCGCGTGAAAGCCACGCCCTCCCCCCTCCGCCTCTACCTCGCCGGGATTCAGATCACCGTTTCCAACCCCGAGCTCCCCCTCTGGCAGTGGGGCGCCGCCCTCCTGCTGGCGCTCGGCGTCCTGGCGCCGCTCGCGCCGGGCGCCTGGTATCTCTACCGCCGCCTGAAAGGCCCCTTCCTGCGGCACGAGGGCTATGACGCCCTTCTGCTTCGAGTCCTGGATCTGCTCATCCCCCACCTGCCGGCCCTCTTCCTCCTCGCCGCCCTCTTCCTCCTCTGGGTGGCCCTCCTCTGCCTGCCCTACCTCTACGTCCAGGCCGGCCTCGCCGGCCTCCTCGCCTCCGCCTTCTCCCGCCCGCCCCTGGAAGGGCCGGTCTCCCCCCCCCGCCTCGGATACTCGACGGCCTTCCGCTGCTTCAGCTACGCCGAGTTCCACGATCAGGCCCGCCGGCGAGTCTGGCCCGTGAGCCTGCTCGCCTCCTACTACTCGCTCGCGGGCCTGGGCCTGGCCGCGGCCGTCCCCCTCGCGGGCCTCCTCCTCCACACCCTCCTCGGCCCAAGCCCCTGGACGACCTATGCCGGCCTCCTCGCCGCCGGGGCCCTGGCCGTCGCCGAGGTTCCTCTCTTCGTTTTCCTCAAGGTCCACGCCCGCTACGCCCTGGCCTGCCTCGTGCTCTTCGGCCTCCCGCCCGGCCGGAGCATGGCGAGGGCCACCCGGATCTTCCTGAACCGGCCCCTCCCCGTGCTGGCCCTCTTCGCCATCGGCTTCCTCCTGACACTCGTCCTGGCGGGGCTCTTCGCCGCGCTAGACGCTCCCATCGAGCTCCTCTCCTGGATTCCGCGGGCGGGGCTGTGGCTCTTGGGGCTCCGCGTGCTTCTAGCCCTGCTCCAGAACCTCACGGGACAGGGGCTGAAGGTGGCGGGGCTGGCGGCCGTCATGGGCCTCTGCCGCGGGGAGGGCAAGAGCCCGTCGCCTGCCTCCACAGGGACCGGAGCTCTCGCGGTTGACAGCTCCCCGGCCGCGGGGTAAAAAGCCGTGGAGCGAGGTGAGCCCGTGGCACAAAGAACCCAAACCGCCAATCCCGAACCCTCCGGCCGCACCCTGGTGGTGGCCGCCACCGGCGCCAGCGGAGCGCGCCTGGCGGTGCGCTTCCTCGGCCACCTCCTGGCCCATCCCGGCGTCGGGGCCGTCCACTTCGTGGGCTCGCGCGCCTTCGCCCTCGTGGCCTCCCGAGAGGAGGGGAGAAAGCTCCCCGAGATGCTCAAGGGCCTGTCCGGACGGGAGAAGCTGCACCTCTACCAGGAGGAGCAGCTCGACGCCTGCGTCTCCTCGGGCTCCTTCCCGGTGGATGGCACCGTCATCATCCCGGCGAGCATGTCCACGGTGGGCGCCGTCGCCTCGGGCGCCGGCAGGACCCTCTGCCACCGCGTGGCCGAGGTGGCCCTCAAGGAGCGCCGCCCCCTCATCCTGGTCCCCCGCGAGACCCCCCTCTCCCTCATCCACCTGCGGAACCTCGTCACCCTGGCCGAGGCCGGCGCCCTCATCGCCCCCTTTATCCCCGCCTTCTACCAGCGCCCCGGCTCCGTCGAGGCCCTGATGGACCACTTCTTCATGCGCCTCTTCGACCACCTGGGCCTGCCCTCCGCCCTCTCCACGCGATGGGCATAACCCGGATTTCTCACCAGTTATCGGCTGCACCGGCGGATAGGCCCACGCCTGCTGCGTCAGGCTCCTTCGGCCATCCTCGGCGTAGTGAAGACTACGCCTCCGGTGACCTCGGTCGCCTTTCTTGCATCCGCGGGCCTCTCCACCGGTTCGCTTCGATCCCCGGTGAGAAACCTGGGTTGAAGAGCTTCGGGCGGCGGCTCTGGGCCGTCCTGGACATGATCAAGGTCCACCACACCATCTTCGCCCTGCCCTTCGCCCTGCTCGCCATGCTCTGGGCCGCGCGCGGCTGGCCCTCGTGGCGGACCTTCGGCTGGATCCTGCTGGCCATGGTGGCGGCGCGGTCGGCGGCCATGACCTTCAACCGCATCGCGGACCGCCGCTACGACGTGGAGAACCCGCGCACCTCCCGCTGGCCCCTCTGCACCGGCGCCGTTTCCCTCCCCTTCGCCTGGGGCTTCCTCGCCGCGTGCGTGCTCCTGCTCCTGTTCGCCGCCTCGAGGCTCAACCCCCTCTGCCTCGCCCTGGCCCCCCTCGCGCTAGCCGTCCTCCTCGGCTACTCCTTCACCAAGCGATTCACCGTCTTCTGCCACCTCTTCCTCGGCTTCGCCGACGGCATCTCGGCCCCCGGCGCCTGGATCGCCGTGACGGGGACCCTGCACGGCTCTGCTCCCGCCTGGTGGCTCTGCGGCGCCATGACCACCTGGATCGGCGGCTTCGACCTCCTCTACGCCCTCCAGGACCTCGCCTTCGACCGCGAGAAGGGGCTCTACTCCTTCCCCGCGCGCTACGGCGTGCGGCCCGGCCTGCGCCTCTCCACCGCCGCCCACCTCGCCACCGTCGCCTGCCTGATCGCCGCCGGCCTCGGCGCCGGCGCCGGGTGGCTCTTCTACGCCGGCGTCGCCGCCACCCTCCTCCTCCTCCTCTACGAGCACAGCCTCGTCAAACCCGGCGACCTCAGCCGCCTCGGCAAGGCCTTCTTCACCGTCAACGGCTACATCGCCATCGGTCTCTTCCTCATCGCCGCCGCCGATTTGTGGATTAAGCTGCGATAGAAGGCCATTCACCGCGGAGACTGCAGAGCACGAAAGGGAAGGACGGAGTGGGGGAAGGTCCGGTCGTGGCTTCCCGACATGTGCCGCCGCGCCGTTTCCCTGCCGCGAGCGCCGTCGGCCCCGCAGCTACCGGATGAGCGCGGAGGCGATCAGGAAGTAGATGGCCAGCGTCAGAACGTCGGTGATGGCCAGCGTGGCCGGGCTGGCCGCGATCCGGTAGTCCAGCCCTGCGGCGTGCAGAAAGGCCGGTACCGACAGCCCCACGACGCAGGCGCTCCCGATAGACAAGGCCACCGCCGAGCCCAAGATGAGGGCCGTCGAGGGCTCTCTCAGCCAAAGGAAGACCACCGAACCCGCCAGAAGGCCCGCGGCCAGGCCGAGGGGCACGGCTACCCTCACCTCGCGGGCGAGGGAGCGCAGGAGCCATTGTCTTCCTGGCTTGACGCCGTGAAGGGCCTGCAGCGTGACCGTCATGGTCTGCATGCCGGTGCTCTCGCCGAGCGCGAGGACGAGGGCGATGAAGAAGGCCAGGGAGGTCCCGGCCGCCAGGGTGGCGGTGAAGCCCGCCGTCAGAAGCGCGCACACCAGGCCGCTGGCCATGGTGACGAGAAGCCACCTCAGACGGATGAGCGTCACCTGGGTGCTGGAGAGGTTCCGGATTCGGCCGAGCTCGAAGCCGATGGCCTCGAAGACGGCGTCCGCCTGGATCCGCGCCTCGGTGTCGAAGAGATCCTCGGAGATCGCGCCGAGGTCAATGACCCCCTCCAGGCTCCCATCCGGCGCCACCAGCGGCAACGCCAACAGCTTGTGGGCGTGGAACGCCTCGAACACCTCCAGCATGGTGGCATCGTCGCGGAGGCTTACCACGTTACCTACCATCAGCGCCCCGACGGCCGTCTCGAGAGAGGCGGTCAAAAGGCGGCGGGTGGGCACCACGCCCAAGAGCCTCCCCTTCTCGTCCGTGACGTAGAAATAGATGACCCTCTCCCCCAGGCCATGGCTCCGGATCGCCGCGAGGGCCTCCTCCACCGTCTGGCCGGGCCGGAGCAGGGGGAGATCCCGCCGGAGGTGGTGGACCGCCGGCTCCTTGAAGCGGCCGGGATCGAAGCTCAAAGGAGACATGTGCCACCTCGCGGGCCCTCGGCGCCCGTCCCTCCGGCCGACAGGGACGCAGCCGACCGGCGCCTTCTAGTGCGCACCCCTGGCCGGGACGGCGGGCTCCCGCGAATGATCGAGGATGACCCGGCCCCGGGAGGTGAAGGAGACCCCCTGGGCCGCCTGGACGCCGATCATGACGCACTCCACGATGGGCGGGTTGACCTCGCTGGCGGCGCTCCATTTCACGAGGAAATTGGCGCCCGATCCGCCCGCCGTGTCCTTCTCCTCGATGTAGACCTCCTTGGTCCCCAGCGGAGGGACCGTCAGCGGCTTCTGAAGGAAGGAGCGGATCTTCTTCCCCTCCGTGTTGAAATAGTCCACCGAGACGACCGTGATGGCCTCCGAGGGATCCACGTTGCGGATGCTCAGGGTGCAGGCCAGGTCGAAGACCCGCTGCTTGGGCCCCCAGTAGATGTGCGAATAGACGGGCACGTAGAGCGTCTGCCCCTTGGAGAGGGCGAGCCCCTCCTCGGCCAGCAGCGCGGTCCCCGCCGCCAAGATCGTCAGACCGGCCACAAGACCGGCCAGCCATGAAATCCGTGGCCTCCTCATTGCCGCCTCCTCTCGCGACTCGGCAAATCCATCTTGGGCCTGATGTCCGGATCCATTCTGGCGCATTCCCGCCATTCGCCTCAAGGGCATTTCGGGTTGCAGGCCTTGATGGTGACCCTCCAGACCACCTTGTAGTTGCCCTTGGCGTCCGCCTCCTCGCGGGTGAAGGTCCTCTCGATGGCGGCCACGTCGCCGTGGACGACGACGGGGAAGGAGGGCTTGCCGCGCGTACCGCGGGAGAGGATGAACTGCGCCTTCACCATGGGCAGGTCGGTCTTCATGATGTACGGGATAGGGGTGGGGGAGGCGGGGTCCACCATGACGTACCAGACCCGCCCCTTCACGAGGCTGCCGTAGTCCTGTTTGGCGGGGTCCACCTCCAGGATGAGCTGGTCGCCCTCGATGATGCCGTGGACCGGCACGAGGAAGGAGTAGGGGCCCACGAAGGCCCTCCCGATCTTCCCGAACTCGTTGGCCGCCTCCTTCTGGCCGGGCGGCGGCGGCGGGGGCGGCAGGGCCAAGTGGAAGAGGACGTACTGGCGCATGGCCGGGGTTCCCGCCATGAGGTCCTCCCACACCTTGAAGTTCCCCGCGTTGCCCTCGAACTCGCCGGACACCTGCACCGGCCCGCTCCCCGTGCCCTTCTGGTAGCGGAGGGTGAGCTTGCCCGTCAGGTCGATGTTGTAGGCCCACCACTTCTTGCCGTAGGCGAAGTACTGGGCCCCGAAGTGGGCGTCCACGGTCCCCTGGAAGCGTTCGCAGTAGACCCCTAGGAACTTCTCGGCGAACCAGGCGGCGGTCGAGGCGGTCAGCCCCTTGGACTCCTCCAGGAAGCCCTCGCGCCCCTTGGTCAGCCCCGCCTCGGCTGCCTTAAGGATCCCCTTGGCGGCCATCACGTCCTCCGGCGAGACCTTGGGGGTGGGGATGAGGCTCAGGCGATCCATCACCGTCTTCTCGGCCACGTCCACGGCGATCTGTTTCCAGGAGGAGGTGACGAGCTGGAGGACGCCCGCGTAGAGGTCGAGGCCCGCCACGGCTGTGTCCACCTCATCGCACCGCGTGGGCTTCGTGGTGCCCCAGATCCTCAGCCGCTCCTCGAGCTGGGCCTGGGCCGCCTGCGCCTCCTCCGCGGCCTCGGCCATGCTCTCGAAGGCCGGCTCCAGCGCCGCCCCGAAGGCGGGGGAGCGCTCGGGGAGCTGACCCACGGGCTTCAGCGCCGCCTGGAACCGGCTCATCTCGCCGGGGCCCGTCTGGAGCTTGGCCCCCAGCGCCTTCAGGCGGCTCCTGGCCTCCTCCCGGGCCGGAGAGGGCGGAAGCACGGCCACCCGCCCTTCCAGAACGGGCAGCCCCGCCGCCATGGCGGCCAGGAGCGAGGCGCCCTTCTGGGCCGCCAGATCCCCCATGCCCGTGGGCGCCAGCACCGAGAAGGAGGTCTCGGCGCTGGCCTTCCCGTCGGGCGCCACGGCCCGGACGCGGTAGAGCCCCGTGGCGGAGGTGTCCTTGAAGGCGACGGCGAAGGCACCCGTCCCCGATACCGGCGCCGAGAGGGAGACGGCCTGGCCCGAGGGCCGGGTGATCGTGAGGGCCACCTGGTTCCGGCCTCCCAGCGGCACGCTCATCCCCGAGAGGGGGACGACGGCCCTCGCCGCCACCCACCGCGGGGCCGCCACGCTGATGGGAGCATCCGCGCGCGCCAGGTCCTGCCCCGCCACGCCCTGCGAAACCACAGCCAGCGCCACGCACATCAACAAACTCTTGGCCGACCTGACCCTCGCGCCCATGCAACCCTCCCCTGAAATCGACGACCCGCCTAGCCGCCAACGCGACCGCGTTCGGAAGCGCGCCCTCAAGGGCCTCTACAAACTCCTCGATTGCTGCTTCCAGTCTAGCCCATCCCCGTCGCGTCGGGCCAGCTTGCTGAATGACGTCCGACCTACCTCGGCATCTCTCAGGGAACGGATTGCGCTTCGTAGATAGGAGTGCCGAAGGTGCTCGGCCGACTCGACGCGGCGAAGGAAGAAGGGCTTTCGGCGGGTTGGCGAATCGCGCTCTGGAGGGCGCTCCTACGACCCCCCGGCGATGGGCCTACCGATCGAGATTGCCCTTGAGAACGCCGGCGGCGACGAGGAGCGGGTCCCAGACGGGGGCAAAGGGCGGGGCGTAAGCCACATCGAGCATGGCGAGCTCCTCGACCTTCATCCCGCAGGTCAGCGCCGCCGCGAGGGTGTCGATGCGCCCCTTGGTCCCCTCCGGGCCGCAGACCTGCCCGCCCAGCAGGCGTCCGCGCCGGTCGGCGGTGAGGTGGACGAGGACGCCGCCTCCGCCGGGGTAGTAGCCGGCCCGGCTGCCCGCCTCGATCCAGGCCTCCGCGGGGTCGAAGCCCGCCTCCCGGGCCTCCGCCGGGCCCAAGCCGGTGACGCCCACCTCCAGGCCGAAGGCCCGGGTGATGGCGGTGCCCACGACGCCGGGAAAGCGCTCGCGCCCGCCGGCGATGTTGGTGCCCGCCACCCGCCCCATCTTGTTGGCCGTCGTGCCCAGCGGGATGTAGACGGGCCGGCCCGTCACGAGGTGGCGGACCTCGCAGCAGTCCCCCGCCGCCCAGATGCCGTGCACCCCCGTGGCGCAGGTCTCGTCCACCTGGATGGCGCCGTTCCGGGCCAGCGGGACCGGCGAGCCGCGCAGGAAATCGGTGGCGGGTCTCACCCCCGTGGCGATGAGGAAGAGGTCGGCGGCGAGCTCGCCCCGGTCGGTGCGCAGCGCCAGCAGGCGGCCGTTCGCGGCCAGCACCTCCAGCACCTGGGTCTCCAGGAAGAGGCGAACGCCCCTCTCCTCAAGCTCCCTCAGAAGGCGGTCGCGAAGCGGCTCCACCAGGTTCTTCAGGACGCGCGTGGAGCGGTTGATGAGAGTCACCGCCATGCCGCGGGCGGCGAAGTTCTCGGCCATCTCCAGGGCGATGTAGCCCGTTCCCCAGATGAGCGCCGAGCGGGGACGCACGGTCTGGATGAAGCCGGAGAGGCGGCGGCCGTCGGGCAAGTCATGCAGGGTGAAGAGGTTGTCGCCCTCGAGGCCGCGCAGGTCGGGCAGCACCGGCGTGCTCCCCGTGCTGACGAGGAGGGCATCGTAGCTTTCCTCGGCTCTCCGGCCGGAGGCCAGGTCCTCCACGCGGACCCTCTTCTTGCCCTCCATGAGCTCCACGACCCGCTGGCGCAGGCGGACCTCGATGCCGCGCCGGGCGATCTCCTCGGGCTCCAGGGCGCTCAGGTCCTCGAAGCTCGGCGTGATCCCTCCCACGACGTAGGGCAGGCCGCAGGCGCCGTAGGAGAGGTCGGGGCCCGCCTCCAGGACGGCAACCTCCCACTCGGGCCGCAGGCGCCGCAGCTTGCTCGCCGCACTCATGCCGGCCGCCATTCCCCCGATCACAAGCAGTCTGGGCATCGCGTCACCTCCCGCGGGCACCGGCCGCGAAGGCCGTGCGCGCCTCCATTGTACCCTCGGGCCCGAGGGAGAGGCGAGACGCCAGACGCGTGCATGCCTGAGACGCGCGCTTGGCGCGCTACCGCACCCTTGCCGGGCGGGGCGGCCGTGGCTATGCTGGCGGGATGAAGGAATTCCGGCGCTTCCACCCGCGGATACCCGCCGAAGTGCGGGAGAGGTTCGAGCACGCGGCTCCCGAAGAGCTCTGGTGGGCGGCTGAGCCCTTGGCCGGCGGCCGAGGGACGGTCCGTCTGCTCACCGTCGGGGGATACCGTCTCATCGTCAAGCGGGAGCGCCGAGGCGGAGTGGCCGCCCTCCTCCTGCCCAACCTCTATCTGCTGGAGGGTCCCTTCCGCAGGGAATGGGAGATGGCCTGCCGGCTGGCGGAGGCGGAGCTGGCCCCCCAGCCCTACGCCCAGGTGTTCCGCCCGGCGGGATTCCTGTTCGCCGTCTTCACCCTCTCGCAGGCCGTCCCTGAGGCCCTCTCCCTTCTGGGGCTCTGGACGCAGGGGCGGCTGGGGCCGGAGCGGCTCCGGGCGGCCGGAGCGGCCGTGGGCCGGCTTCACCGGACGGGCCTCCTCCACGGCGACCTCAACGCCGGCAACCTGCTGCTGGATGAGGAGGGAAGGGCCCTCTTTCTGGACTTCCGCCACTCCAGACTCGGCCCCGGGCCACCCCCCGCCGGTTCAAGGCACCGCAACCTCCTGCGCCTGAGCCGTTCGCTGCATAAGCTCCACTACCTGCACTCCCTGCCCTGGCCCGAGGGCTGCTGGGAGACCCTGGCGGAAGGCTACGCCGCCGGCTGGGGCGAGCGCGAGCCGTGGCTGGAGGAGTGGATCGCCCGCAGCCGCCGCGGATTCGGCCTCTCCCATCTGCGCTGGGGCCTACTGAGGCGAAGCTGAGGGTAGGCCCCGGAGCGGGTGCTCAGGCCTCCACGAGCTCAGCGGCGAATCCCTCGCTCCCGGCCGACCGCAGGGTCACCGTCACGAAGCGGTTCGGCCCCTCGGGCCGGGGAAGAGCGACGTGGAGGAAGTTCTCCGTGAGCGCCCGGCCCCGATCCGGCGACGGGGCGAGGGTCAGGGCGGACAGGGGGCGGCCCACGAAGCGGGCCGCGAAGGCCAGGTGTTTGCGCTCCCCGAGCACGCGGACGCGGCGGGTCCTCTCCGCGGCCTCCCGCTGGGGGATTCCGGGCATGGCGGCCGCGGCGGTTCCGGGCCTAGGCGAATAGGTGAAGGCGTGGACGAAGGCGATGGGGGAGCGCTCCAGGAGGGCCAGGGTCGCGTCGAAGTCGGCCGTGCTCTCCGTGGGGAAGCCCACCAGCACGTCGGCGCCGATGCCTACGCCCGGCACCTCCTCCGCCAGGGCCCGGAGCTGCTCCTCGTAGAAGGCCGCTCGGTAGTTGCGTCGCATGGCCCTCAGAACGGCATCGGAACCGCTTTGGAGGGGGATTTGCAGGTGCTTGGCGAGGGCAGCCTCCCGGCGCATGAGCGTTCGGATTCCCGGCGTGACCGCCCGGGGTTCGAGGGAGTTGAGGCGGATTCGGTACCGCCCCGGCACCGCCAGGAGCCGCTCCACCAAGCCCGCCAGCCCTCCTCGGAAGCCGGTGTCCTTACCGTATTCCCCGCTGTTCACGCCGGTGAGCACCACCTCCCGGTAGCCCGCATCCAGTAGGGCCTTAAAATCCTCCACCACCACTTCCACCGGGACGGAGCGGGAGGGCCCGCGCACCGAGGGGATGATGCAGTAGCTGCAAGGGAAGTTGCACCCCTCCTGGATCTTGAGGAAGGCCCGCGTGCGGTCGCCGAAGTGGGGGACGCAGGCGTGGCCTCGCCCCTCCTCCGGACCCGCCACCCGGTCCAGGAAAGCCGCGAGATCCTGTTCGGTGGCCAGGAGTTCGTCCACCTCCGGCATGGTCCGGTAGGAGGCCTGATCCCGCCGCACCGAACAGCCCATCACCGCGAGCAGGGCGTGCGGGTTGCGCCTTCGCAGCCTCCGGAGGAGCTGCCTCGCCTCCCGGTCCGCCTTGTGGGTCACGGTGCAGGTGTTCAACAGGATCAGGTCTGCCTCTTCCGGACACCGCGCCTCCTCACAGCAGGACCGGATCCGCCCGGCTACCCGCGCCGAGTCGGCCTGGTTCAGTTTGCAGCCCAGCGTGAGGATGGTGACCTTCAGGGCTTGCCTCCTGCCGCTACCTGGCCGGCCGGGGTGGAGCTCCCCTTTGGAGCCTCGGGGGCCTTGGGCTGGGCGGCCGAGGCGGACTCCCTGTCGATCTGCGCCCGGAGCGCGTCAATCTCCTCCTGGTGGGTCCCGAAACGCTCGGCCATGACGAGCTCCGCCTGAGCCTCCTTGAATTTTTTTTGGCGCAGGTTCAGCTTGGCGAGATCCACGTGGGCCTCGGGACTTTCGGAAGCCTTCAGGGAGGCCATCAGCAGGCGCCTGGCTTCGATCAGGCGCCCCGACTCCATCCGGATCTCGGCCAGCGTGAGGAGCCCCAGGTAGGCCTTCGGGTAGCTCTTCTTCTCCAGGGCCTCCAGGATGCCGGCGCTCTCCGTCACCCGGCCCGTGTCCTTCAGGACCACCGCCAGGCAGCACTTGGCGTCATCGTAGTCGGGCTGGAGCTCCACGGCCTTGCGGAAATAGACCTCCTGAAGGAGAGGATCCTGGGAGATCCGCCCCCGGATGTAGCTCTCGAAGGCCTGGGGGCTCACCTTGGGAGGCCCCGCCCAGGGCTTGTCCAGCACCGTGAAGACGTGGTGGCCCAGCTTGCCGGTGAGGTCCAGGAGCCCCTGGAGGCTCTCCCTTTCATCCCAGCCGTCCAGGCGCTTGAGGTTCCCCCTGAGATCGTAGGCGTCCAGGTGAACCGACAAGGCCGCGTCCGTGACGGAGTAGCGGCCGAAGAAGAGGACCCCGGCCCCGAGCTGCCGGGCCAGGGCCACGGCGGCGGGCAAGTCGAAGGAGGGGTTCTCCACCAGCCCTTCCTGCTCGAAGAGCCGCTTGAGGTTGTCGTAGGGGATATTGGGGACGCCTCCCTGCGTAAGGGATTCGTCCAGCGCCACGGCCAGTCCGGTTCCGATCCAGCTCGCCGAGACGGGACCGCTGGTTTGGGCGAGGGGGAAAACGAGCACCCGCTGGGCGAGGAGCGGGCTGCCTCCGAGAAGCACGAGGGCCGTCACGATGAGCGATCTCTTCACGCTATTGCTCCAGGGATTCATGGTCGTCCTTTCGGTGAACGGGCCGCGGCCCGCTTTCGGCGCTCCTGCCAGGTCTCCATCCATTGACGTATGCGGGCTTCGAAGCCCGCCTCGCCGGGAACATAGTACCGCCTTCGCGCGAGCTGCGGGGGCAGACACTGGAGGTCCGCGATCCCCTCGGGCTCGACGTGCGCGTAGCGGTAGCCCTGGCCGTATCCCGCCTCCTCCATAAGGGGGGTCGGAGCGTTCCGCAGAGCCATGGGAACGGGATAGCGGTGCCCCTTGCGGAGGTCGGCGGCCACCGCCTGCTGGGCTAAGTAGACGCGGTTCGACTTGGGAGCCGCGGCCACGTAGATCGTGGCCTGGGCCAGGGCCAGTGCGCCCTCCGGCATCCCCAGGAAATCGATGGCCTCTTTGGCGTCCAGGGCCCTGCGGAGGGCCTGCGGATCGGCCGTGCCCACGTCCTCGGAGGCGGCGCGGACGAGCCGCCGAGCGAGATAGAGCGGCTCCTCTCCGCCCTCCAGCATGCGGAAGAGCCAGTACAAGGCGGCGTCGGGATCTGAGTTGCGGATGGACTTGTGGTAGGCGCTGATGAGGTTGTAGTGCTCCTCGCCGCCCCAGTCGTAGAGCACCCGGCCGCTCGTGAGCCAGGCCCTGGCCTCCCCCGGCTCCATGGGGGAGTCCGCCGGATACTGAAGGGCCAGCGCCTCCAGAGCGTTCAGCGCGAAGCGGGCGTCGCCGGCGGCCATCCGGGCCAGCTCCTGAAGCACCTTTTCGGGGACGGTTCTGCCCCTCTCCACCAGGATGGCATCCTCCTTCTGGACGCGCTCGAGCACGGCCAGGATGTGCTCCTCCGACAAGGGGGCCAAGGTGACCACCCGGCAGCGGGAGAGCAGGGCCGGCGTGAGGTGGAAGGAGGGATTCTCGGTGGTGGTGCCCAATAGAACCACGGAACCCTCCTCGAGGTAGGGCAGGAAGGCGTCCTGCTGGGCCTTGTTGAAACGGTGGATCTCGTCCATGAAGAGGATGGTCGGGGTGCCCTCCCCGCGCCAGCGGGTGCGGGCTCGCTCCATCACCTCCCGGACCTCCTTCAGGGTCGACAAAACGGCCGAGAGGCCCACGAAGGGCCTCCGGCTGTGACGTTCGATGATGCGCGCGAGGGTGGTTTTCCCCGACCCCGGGGGGCCCCAGAGGATGGTGCTCGCGAGGCTGTCCGAGGCGAGGGCTCGACCCGTGGGCGTTTCGGGGCCCACCACCGCCTCCAGCCCCACCAGCTCCTCCCAGCGCTTCGGGCGGGCCCTCTCCGCCAGTGGCGGAGCCTCACCCTCGGAGCGGAAGAGGGAGGTCATGGGCTGCCTCCGGCAGGGAGAGCTCTAAGCCTGGTCGCCGGGCTCTCCCTCGCTCGGTTCCTGGGCCGGCTCCGCGGCCTGCTCGGGCGCGGCCTCCGCCTTCGTGGCTTCCTTGGCCGCGGTAGCCTTGGGCTTTCTCGGAGCGCGGGCCTTCTTTGGGGCCGTCTCTTCGGCCGCCGGCGCCGGTGCGGGCTTGGCGGCCTTCTGGGCCTTGCCCTTCCCCTTGCCCTTGTTGCTCTCCTCCACCTTGGGCTCGCGGTCCACGAGCTCGATGAGCGCGACCTGCGCTCCGTCGCCCTTGCGGAACCCGAGCTTCACGATGCGGGTGTAGCCTCCGGGGCGCTGCGCATAAAGCGGACCAAGCGTGGAGAAGAGCTTCTTCAGGACGGCGGGATCCTGAACGTGCCGGGCGGCGGTCCGCCGGGCGTGGAGCGTGTCCTTCTTGGCCAGGGTGATGAGGCGCTCGACGAAGCGGCGGAGCTCCTTGGCCTTCTCGAGGGTCGTCTGGATCCGGTCATGCCGCACCAAGCTCGCGGCCTGGTTGCGGAGCATGGCGATCCGGTGTTCGGTGGTGCGGCCGAGCTTTCGATGATCTATCTGATGGCGCATAGCGTCCTCACACGTTCATGCCGAGGGTCAGGTTCATCTCCTCAAGGACGGCCGAGACCTCCTTGAGGGATTTCTCGCCAAAGCCCTTGACGCTTCGCAAGTCCCCCTCGGTCTTTTTCACCAGGTCTCTGAGGGTCTGGAAATTCATGGCCCCCAGTTTTTTGGCCACGTCCCGGGAGAGGTTTAACTCGGCGATGGGGCGCGAGAGCAGGCGCTCTAGTTCGTTCGGGTCGGGGAGCTTGGTCCCCTGCGGGATCACCGCCGCGTCGGGCCCCGTGAGGGCGGCGAAGAGCTCCATGTGCGCCGTCAACAGACGCGAAGCCTTGGCCACCGCATCCTGGGGCGTGATGGCTCCGTTGGTCCACACCTCGAGCTTCAGGCGTTCGTAGTCGGTGGCCTCTCCGACGCGCGTTTCGGTCACCTCGTAGTTCACCTTCCGGACCGGAGAATGGATGGAGTCGATGGCGATGAAGTTGGGATCCGCCACGCCGTTCGCCTCCGCGGGCACGTAGCCGCGCCCCTTGCTGAGCAGGAGCTCCATGGTGAGGGAGCCCTCCTCGTTGAGCGTGGCGATAGGTGCGTCGGGGTTCAGGATCCGGATGGTGCCGTCGTGCTGGATGTCCTTGGCCGTCACCGTTGCGGGGCCCTTGACCGACAGGCGGAGGGTCTTGGGGTCGTCGGAGTGCTGGATGAACTGGATGGCCTTGAGGTTCAGGACGATGTCCGTCACGTCCTCGATGACGCCGGGGATGGAGGTGAACTCGTGCAGCACGCCCTCGATCCGTACCGCGGTGAGCGCCGCCCCTTCGATGGAGGAGAGGAGGATCCGCCGCAGGGTATTGCCGAGCGTGATGCCCCAGCCCCGCTCGAGGGGCTGTGCCACGAACTCGCCGTAGCGGTCCGTGAGGGTCTCTATGTTGCACTCGATGAGAGTGGGCATTTGAAATTCTTGCATGGGCTTCCGCTCTCCTTAGGCCTTACTTCGAGTAGAGCTCGATGATGAGCTGCTCTTCGATGGGATAGGTGACGTCGGCCCTCTGGGGCTCCCGGACCACCCGACCCTTGAGGTTCTCCCGGTCCAGTTCCAGCCACTCGGGGACGCCCCGGCCGCTGGAGGATTCTACGGAGGCGAGCAGGAAGGCGTTCTTGGCGAGGTTGGCGGCGAGCCCGATCTCATCCCCCGGGCGCACCTGGTAGTTGGCCACGTCCACTCGGCGGCCGTTCACACGGATGTGGCCGTGGGAAACCCACTGCCGCGCCTGCTGGCGGGAGGAGGCGAATCCGAGGCGATAGACCACGTTGTCGAGGCGTTTTTCGAGCAGGCCGATCAGGTTCTCGCCGGTGACGCCGCGGAGCCGGTCGGCCTCCTTGAAGTAGTTGCGGAACTGTTGTTCGAGGAGGCCGTAGATCCTCTTCATCTTTTGCTTTTCGCGGAGCTGGAGGCCGTAACCCTTGAGCTTCCCGCGACGCCTCGCGTGCTGGCCTGGGGGCGTGTTCCTCTTCTCGATGGCGCACTTCTCCTTGAAGCAGCGGTCGCCCTTGAGGAAGAGCTTGACGCCATCCCGGCGGCAAAGACGGCAAACGGCAGCATGATACCGAGCCAAGGCAGTCCTCCTATCTCACACGCGCCGGCGCTTGGGCGGCCGGCAACCGTTGTGCGGAATGGGCGTTACGTCGCAGATGGAGCGGATCTTCAGGCCCGACGCCTGCAGGGCCCGAATGGCCGACTCGCGGCCGCCGCCGGGCCCCTTCACGCGCACGTCCACCTCGCGCATGCCGTGCTCCATGACCTTCTCCGCCACGGTCCGGGCGGCCACCTGGGCGGCGAAGGGAGTGCCCTTCCGCGTGCCCTTGAAGCCGCTGCCCCCCGACGTGGCCCACACGACGGTGTTGCCTTCCATATCGGTAATGGTGATCTGGGTGTTGTTGAACGTGGCGTTGACGTGGATGATCCCCATGGGTACGTTCTTCTTTTCGCGCCGGGGGGTCCGCTTTCCACCGCTTCCCTTAGCCATGAATCTTCTCCTTGCAACCGCCTACTTCTTGGTGGCCTTCTTCTTACCCGCGATGGCCCGCCTGGGGCCCTTGTGGGTCCTGGCGTTGGTGTGGGTCCGCTGGCCGTGCACGGGAAGGCCCGTGCGGTGGCGGATGCCGCGGTAGGACCCGATGTCGATGAGCCTGCGGATGTCCATCTGGATCTTCTTACGCAGATCGCCCTCGACGTTGCCTTCGTCGGTGATGACCTTGCGGATGCGGGAGACCTCATCCTCGGTCAGGTCCTTCACCCTCACGTCCCGGCTCACGTTGGCCTTGCCCAGAATCTTCTGGGCCCTGGACAGGCCGATCCCATAGATGTAGGTCAGCCCGATTTCGACCCGCTTGTTCAGGGGGAGATCGACTCCAGCAATACGCGCCACGGCCTGCCTCCTTAACCTTGCCTCTGCTTGTGCTTCGGGTTTTCGCAGATCACCCGAACCACGCCCTTGCGCTTGATGATCTTGCACTTGGGGCAAATTTTCTTGACCGAAGGTCTCACTTTCATGGTTCTCTCTCCGCTCAGCTCTTGAACCGGTAGACGATGCGCCCCCGGTTCAGGTCATAAGGAGACAGCTCGACCAAAATCTGATCGCCCGGCAGGATGCGGATAAAGTGCTTTCGCATCTTGCCCGAAATGTGGGCCAGCACCCTGTGGCCGCTCTCCAGCTCCACACGGAACATGGCGTTGGGTAGGGCCTCCTTCACTGTCGCCTTCATCTGGATTACGTCGTCCTTACTCATGCCCCCTCAATCCCCAGGATCCTGGGCCCGTTCGCGGTGACGGCCACGCTGTACTCGAAGTGAGCGGAGCGCTTCCCGTCTGCGGTCCGCACCGTCCACCCGTCCTCGTCCACCGTCACGCCGTGGCCACCCTCGTTGATCATGGGTTCGATGGCCAGCACCATGCCGACCTGCAGGCGCGGTCCCCGTCCGGGCTCCCCGAAGTTCGGCACCTGGGGTTCCTCGTGCAGGGCGCGCCCGATGCCGTGGCCCACGTAGTCGCGCACCACCGAATAACCGTGGCTCTCGGCGTACTCCTGGACGGCGTGGGACACATCCGAAACGCGACTCCCTACGCGGACCTGTTCCACCCCCTTCTCGAGGGAGGTCCGGGTCACGGTCAGGAGGCGGACGCCCTCCGGATCCACGTCCCCCACCGGGAAGGTGCGGGCCGCATCACCATAGTATCCGTCTACAATCACGCCGAAGTCCAGCGAGACCAAGTCCCCCGGCTGAATCACCCGGGGCCCCGGAATGCCGTGCACGACTTCGTCGTTCACGGAGATGCAGACCGAGGCCGGGAATCCGCCGTATCCCTTGAAGGCGGGCTTGCCGCCCATCTGTAGGGTCAGGGACTCGGCCAACCGGTCCAGATCCCGGAGCACGACGCCGGGCGCGAGTTCCTCGCCCAGGCGGTCCAGGACCGCGTGGACGATGCGGTTGGCCCGGTCCATGATCTCGATCTCTTCAGGCGCCTTCAAATGAATCATCCAATGGCTCTCTCAAGGGCGGCGAGCACCTGTGCCGGCTCGCGATCCCCGGGGACGGTTTTCAAGAGTCCCCGGCGACGGTAATGGTCGGACAGGGGCGCCGTCTTCTCGTGATAGACGCGCAGCCGCTCGCGGATCACCTCTTCCCGGTCGTCGTCGCGCTGCACCAGTGCCGTGCCGCACTTGTCGCAAAGCCCCTCCCGCTTAGGGGGGGAAAAGACGAGATTGTAGACGGTGCCGCAGCCGGGGCAGCTCCGGCGGCTCGATAGCCTCTTGACGATCACCTCGTCGGCCACCTCGAGTTCCAGGGCCAGCACCTCCTGCTTGCCAAGCTCCGCGAGAATCCCCTCCAGGATCGAGGCCTGGGATAGGTTGCGTGGATAGCCGTCCAAAATGAAGCCTTGGGCGCAATCGGCCTTGGCGAGCCGCTCCTTGATGATGCCGGTGAGCAGCTCGTCCGAGACCAGCCCGCCCGACTCCATGACGGCCTTCGCCTTCAACCCGAGCGGTGTGCCTTCGCGAACGGCTTCGCGCAACATGTCGCCCGTGGAGATGTGTGGAACGCTCAGGCGCGCCGCCAGCTCCTTGGCCTGGGTTCCCTTGCCCGCTCCTGGCGGTCCCAACAGCACCAGGTTCTTCTGGCTCATCAGCCTCTCCTCCCCCTCACCCTCGACCGCCGGGAGAATCCCTCGTAGTGCCTCATGATCAGCTGGGATTCCACCTGCTGGATGGTGTCCATGGCGACCCCCACCACGATGAGCAGCGAGGTGCCGCCGAAGTAAAAGTTCAGGTTGAAGCCCCTCAGGATCCAGTCGAAGTGCATGGCCCTGAGCCCGTTCTCCAGGGACGGTCCGATCCCCCACAGGTGCTGGAGCGGAAAGCCGGTGATCAGGATCACGGGCAGGAGGCTGATCAGCACCAGATAGATGGAAGCGGCGAAGAGAAGCCGGTTGAGGGATCGGTAGAGGAAGTCGCTCGTGCTCTTGCCGGGGCGGATGCCGGGGATGAAGCCCCCGAATTTCTTGAGGTTGTCGGCCAGGTCCTCGGGATTGAACACGATGCTCACATAGAAATAGTTGAAGAGAGCGATCAGCACGGCGTAGAAGAACAGGTAGGTCAGGGTGCCGTAGCTCACGTAGGAGTCCAGGGTCTGAATCCAGGCGAACTTGGCCAGCACGGGCAGCTTGAGGACGGTCTGCGGCACGGCCAGCAAGGACACGGCAAAGATGATGGGCATGACGCCGCCGGGGTTGAGCTTCAGCGGGAAATAGACCGCTTGTCCGCCGACCATTTTCCGGCCCACCACGCGCTTGGCATACTGGATCGGGATCTTCCTCTGGGCCCGCTCGAAGTAGACGATGAAGGCCACGACCACGAGCATGAAGGCCGCCAGCAGGAGAACCACGAAGAAGGAGAGGCTGCCCTGCTCCACCTGCTGGAAGGTCCTCACGACGGCCGGGACCAGCCCCACGACGATGCCGGCGTAGATCATGAGGGAAATGCCGTTGCCGATGCCTCGCGCCGTGATCTGCTCGCCCAACCACATGATGAAGGTCGAGCCCGCGGTCAGCACGATGACCGTGAGGATGTGGTAGCCGAGGCTCGGGTTCTCCACCACGCGCTTGCCCGACGGGCTGACGAGATTCTGGAGCCAGAAGCTGATGCCCAGGGCCTGCACCACGCAGATGAAGATGGTGAGGTAGCGGGAGTACTGGGTGATCTTCTTCCGCCCTTCCGCGCCGCCCTCTTTCTGCAGCTTCTCGATGTAGGGCCACACCACGCCGAGGAGCTGGAAGATGATCTGCGCCGTGATGTAGGGCATGATGCCCAGCGCAAAGATGGTGCACCGGGCCAGCGCTCCGCCGGAGAAGAGGTTGAAGAAGCCCAGGACGCCCGCCCCCGCGTACTGCTTGAAGAACTCCTGCAGGGCCACGGCATCGATGCCGGGCGTGGGGATTTGCGCGCCCACCCGGTAGACGGCCAGCAGCGCGAAGGTGAACAGGATGCGCTTCCTCAGGTCGGGGATCCGGAAGAGGTTCTGGAAGGCTTCGATCACGGTTTCCTCACCTCCGCCCGTCCGCCCGCAGCCTCAATGGCCTTGCGCGCGCTGTCCGAGAAGGCATCCGCCACGACCGTGATGGCGCGGTCCAGCGATCCGCCGCCCAGAATCTTCACGGCGGAGTTCTCCTTGCGGATGAGGCCCGCATGCTTGAGCACCTTGGCGTTGACCTCGCTGCCGGCTTCGAACCCTGCCAGCCGGGTCAGGTTGACCACCTCGTACCGATGAGCAAAGAGGTTGGTGAACCCGCGCTTAGGCAGCCGCCTTTGAAGGGGCATCTGGCCGCCCTCGAAGCCGGGGTTCTGGTGGAAGCCGGAGCGGGACTTTTGGCCCTTCTCGCCCTTGCCGGCCGTCTTGCCCTTGCCGGAACCGGGGCCTCGGCCGATCCGCTTGGGACTTTTCTTGGCGCCTTTCGCCGGTCGCAACTCGGAGAGAAACATCGGGGCCTCCTTACGCTTCTTCGCTGACCCGGAGCAGGTGCTTGACCGCGAAGATCATGCCGCGGATCTCAGGCCGGTCGGGGTACCTGTGGGTGCGGTTGAGTTTTCTGAGCCCCATGCTCCAGGTCACGCGGCGGAGCTTCTCCGTGCCCGGGCGGCGGATCAGGGTCACCACCAACTGCTTTTCCTTGATCGCTTTTTTCTTTCTCTCAGCCATGGCCTACCCCACGATCTCTTCAAGGGCCTTGCCGCGCTTGCGGGCGACGCTCTCGGGGCTCTGGAGCTTCAGAAGGCCCTCCACGGCCGCCTTCACCACGTTTTGTGGGTTGTTCGTGCCCACGCACTTGGTGAGGATGTCCTGGATTCCGGCCGCCTCCATGACGGCCCGTATGGCTCCGCCCGCGATGACGCCCGTCCCCTTGGATGCGGGCCTGAGGATCACGTGGCCGGCGCCGAAGCGGCCTTCCACGTAATGGGGGATGGTATTGCCCTGGAGGGAGACCCTCACCATGCACCGCTTCGCCTGTTCGACCCCCTTGGAGATCGCCAAAGGCACCTCGCGGGCCTTGCCCAGGCCGAATCCCACCTTGCCGTTTCCGTCCCCGACCACCACGAGGGCCGAGAAGGAGAAGTTTTTTCCGCCCTTCACGACCTTGGTGACGCGGCGGATGGAGACCACCTGTTCCCGCAGCTCCACTTCGCTGGAGTTTCTCTCTTCCATGCCCGCGCTCCTAGAACTGGAGACCGCCCTTGCGGGCGCCCTCGGCGACGGCCTTGACCCGTCCGTGGAAAATGTAGCCGCTGCGGTCGAACACGACGGCCCCGATGCCCTTGGCCTTCAAGCGCTCTGAGACTATCTGGCCGAGCTGCTCGGCCACCGACAGGTGTTTCCCGGAGGTCTTCAGTTTGGCCTTCAGCTCGGGCTCGAGGGAGGAAGCGGCGGCCACGGTCGTCCCGGTGGTGTCGTCCACGGCCTGCACGTAAATGTAGCGGGTGCTCTTGAAGACACAGAGCCGGGGCTTTTCCGGCGTGCCCTCCATCCGTTTCCGGATACGGAGCTTTCGCCACGCTCTCTTCTCACTGCGGTCCGCATGCGTCCATTTCGACATGGCTTCTTCCCCGTGCCTTTACTTCGCGGCCTTGCCGGCCTTGCGGATGATCTTTTCACCCGTGTACATGACGCCCTTGCCCTTGTAAGGCTCGGGCTTCTTCATGGCTCGGATCTGGGCGGCCACCTGGCCCACCGACTGGCGGTCGGCTCCGGTCACCACCACGTGGGTGGATTTCTCCACCGCGATCTCGATCCCCTCGGGGATGGGAAATTCGATGGGATGCGAATAGCCCAGGTTGAAGACCGCCTTGCGGCCCTCCACGTTGGCCTTGTAACCCACCCCCACGATGTCCAGCTCCTTTTTAAATCCCTGCGTCACCCCGTGGACTGCATTGGCCAAGAGGGCGCGGGTCAGTCCATGGAAAGCACGGCAGGACTGCGTGTCGTCCGCTCGATGGATCCGCAGCTCCTTGCCCTCCAGGGCGCAGGAGATGCCCGGCAGAACCGGCGTACGGAGGTGCCCCTTGGGGCCTTTCACCTCCACGTGGTCCTCGCCGATGACCACCTGAACCTTGTCCGGGATGGGGATGGGCATTTTTCCGATGCGCGACATGCTCCCCTCCTACCAGACCCTGCACAGGAGCTCGCCGCCCACGCCTTCGCGTCGGGCGGCCTTGTCCGTCAGGACGCCACGGGAGGTGCTCAGGATGGAGATCCCCAGCCCTCCCAGGACCGGCTTTATTTCATCCCGCCCCATATACAGGCGGCGGCCCGGGCGCGAGGCCCGTTCGATGCCGGCGATCACGGGGCGCCCCTCGTTGGTGTACTTGAGGTCCACCCGCAGGATCCCCTGCTTGGAGTCTTCGGTCACCTTGAAGTTCAGGACGTAGCCCTCTTCCTTGAGGAGCTTGGCCACCTCCACCTTGAGGTTGGAGGAGGGCATCTCCACGTAGGCCTTGCGGCTCGAGAGTCCGTTGCGGATGCGGGTCAGGAAATCGGCGATGGGATCGGTCATCGTCATCGCGTCACCTCACCACGACGCCTTGGTCACGCCCGGAAGCTGGCCCGCCAGCGCGAGCTCGCGCAGGCAGCACCGGCAGAGGGCGAACTTGCGGTAGTACCCGCGGGGCCTTCCGCAACGCCGACAGCGGTTGCGGTAACGAACGGCGAACTTGGGCTTCTTTTCCATCTTGGCGAACATGCGAATACTGGCCATCCTTGGTCTCCTACTTGCGGAATGGCATCCCGAAATGCCGAAGGAGGGCCTTCGCTTCGGGGTCCGTTTTGGCCGTGGTGCCGATCGTGATGTTCATGCCCATGGCCTTCGTGATCTTGCTATAGTCCACCTCGGGAAAGATCAGCTGATCCTTGACTCCGAGGGTGTAGTTGCCGTGCCCGTCGAAGGAGCGGTCCGACAGCCCCCTGAAGTCGCGCATCCGGGGGATGGCCAGGGAGATAAGCCGGTCCAGAAACTCGTACATGCGGTCGCCGCGGAGGGTGACCATGGCACCGATGGGCTGGCCCTGACGCAGCTTGAAGTTCGAGATCGACTTGCGGGCCCGCCGAACGGCCGCTCGCTGGCCGGAGAGGGTGGTGAGCGTCTCCACCGCCTCGTCCAGCAGCTTGATCTCGCTCTTGGCCTCGCCCATACCGATGTTGATGGTGACCTTCGTGAGCTTGGGAACGGCCATGGTGTTGGGATACTGGAACTCCTGCTGCATGCGCGGCAGGATCTCCTTCCCGTAAAACTCTCTGAGACGAGGCTGCTTTTTCATGACGGTCCCCTTAGTCCTGCGAGGCGTCGCACTTCTTGCAGACGCGCTGCTTCCTGCCCTCACGGGTCTGGAAGGAGAAGCGGGTGGGCTCCTGGCACTCCTTGCAGATGCCCATGAGCTTGGAGAGTGGAAGCGACGCCTCCTTCTCCAGGATGCCCCCCTTGATATTCTTCTGCGGGTTGGCCTTGGTGTGCCGCTTTACGAAATTGACGTTCTCCACCACGGCGATGGCCTTGCCCGGGTCCACGCTCAGCACGCGCCCGCGCTTGCCCTTCTCCCTGCCGGAGAGAATCAAGACTTGGTCGTTCTTCTTAATCCGGTTGCCCACGGCGCGCCCCTCTCAGATCACCTCGGGGGCCAGGGAGACGATCTTCATGAACCGCTTTTCCCTGAGCTCCCGTGCGACAGGTCCAAAGACGCGGGTACCGATGGGCTCGCCCTTGTCGTCCACCAGCACGGCCGCGTTGTTGTCGAAACGGATGTAGGAGCCGTCCCGGCGCCGCGTCTCTTTGACGGTGCGCACGACGACGGCCTTCACCACCTTCCCCTTCTTGATGTTGCCCTGGGGCGCCGCCTCCTTGACGGAGCACGTGATGATGTCGCCGAGGCCGGCGTAGCGCCCCGTCGTGGAGCCCCCCTTCATGTGGATGCAGGAGAGCTTCTTGGCCCCGGAATTGTCCGCTACCTGCAGGATAGTCCCCATCTGGATCATGGCTGTCTCCTAAGGCCAATCAGCGGGCTTTCTCCAGGACTTCCTTGACGGCCCAGTGCTTGTCCCGGCTCAGGGGGCGGGTCTCCACGATGAGGACCGTGTCCCCCACCCCGCACTGGTTCTTCTCGTCGTGCGCCTTGAAGCGATGGGTCCGCTTGACCACCTTCTTGTAGGCCGGATGGAAGATGCGGCGTTCCACCTGCACGACCACCGTCTTGTCCATCTTGTCCGACACCACCAGCCCCACCTTGGTGGCGTGGTGGCGGGTCTCCTTCGTGGCATTCGCGTCCATGCTCAACTCCCCTGGGCCGCCCGCTGCTTCTCGGCCAAGACTGTCTTCACCCGTGCCAGGCCGTGCCGGTAAGCGCGGATCTGCTGCGGATTCTCGATCTGGCCGGAGGCCAGCTGGAAGCGGAGCTTCATGAGGTGCTCCGTGATCTCCTGCTCTTCGCGCCTGAGCTCATCCACCCCCAGGTCGCGAATCTTGGCCGGTTTCTTGAGGTCCTGTGGCTTCATCATAGCGAAAACTCCTGGTCCTTCCGGGCCACGAACCGGGTCTTGATGGGAAGCTTGTGAGCCGCGAGGCGGAAGGCCTCCTGGGCGATGTCCAGGGTCACTCCCTCCAGCTCGAAGAGGACCCGGCCCGGCTTGACCACCGCCACCCAGCCCTCCGGATTGCCCTTTCCTTTGCCCATACGGGTTTCAAGGGGCTTCTTGGTGAAGGGCTTGTCCGGGAAGATGCGGATCCAGAGCTTGCCGCCCCTCTTGATGGAGCGGTTGATGGCGACGCGGCTCGCCTCGATCTGCCGGTTCGTGATCCACGCGCACTCCAGGGCCATCAGGCCGTAATCGCCGAAGTCCACGTGATTCCCGCGGGTGGCCACCCCGGCGCGGCGCCCCTTCATCTGTTTCCTATACTTGACCTTCTTTGGCATCAACATGGTGCTGCTCCCGGCGGCTTACTTGCCGACCTTCTGGCCCTTGTAGATCCACACCTTGACGCCGATGACCCCGTAGGTGGTCCTGGCCTCGGCGAAGCCGTAGTCGATGTCGCTGCGCAGCGTCTGCAATGGCAGGCGCCCTTCAAGATACCACTCGGACCGCGCGATTTCGGCCCCGTTCAGCCGGCCTGCCACGCGGATCTTGATGCCGAGCGCGCCGAATTTGCCGGCCATCTCGATGGCCCGCTTCATGGCCCGGCGAAAGGCCACGCGCTTGTTCAACTGGAGGGCGATGGATTCGGCCACCAACTGCGATTCGATCTCGGGCCGGTGAATCTCTTCGATCTTGATGTAGACCTCGCGGCCGAGGCGGCGCTGGATCTCCTCCTTGAGCCGGTCCACTTCCGCGCCCTTCTTCCCGATGATGATGCCGGGGCGGCTGGTGAACACCGTGATGGTGAGCTTCTTGCCGGCCCGCTCCAGATCGACGCGGGATACGCCGGCGTGCCGCAGGCGCCCCAGGAGCTCCTTCCGGAGCTTGAGATCCTCGTGGAGCAGGGATTTGTAATCCTTCTTCGCAAACCAGCGGGACTCCCAGTCCTTGTTGAATCCTACCCGGAAGCCTACGGGGTTAACTTTCTGACCCAAAGCTCACCTCCAAAGTCCAGTGCCGAGTGCCGAGTACTGAGGCGCGGCGTGGTTCCCGCTTTCCCTCGCAACCCGCCTGGACCGGTCCTCGGTGCTCACTCCTCAGTCCTGACCGCTACCTCTTCTCATCCAAACCGATGGTGATGTGACTCTGGCGCTTCACGAAGCGGTAGGCCCGGCCCATGGGCGCGGGCAGGGTCCGCTTCCGAAACTTCAGGGAGGCGCCGTCCACGAAGATCGTCGACACCACCAGATTGTCCACGTCCACCTGCCGGTTCGGCAGGCTTTCGGCATTGGCCACGGCCGCCTTGAGGAGCTTCTGCAGGTCCCGGGCGGCCCGCTTCTTGGTGAAGCGCAGGATGGCCAACGCATCCCCGACAGAACGGCCCCGGATCATGTCCGCCACTAGGCGGGCCTTCTGGGGCGAGCTGTCCACGTATTTGGCGACGGCTTTTACGATCATGGCGGCCACCTTACTTGACCTCTCCCTTTTTCCTGTCTCCCGAGTGCCCCCGGAACGTGCGCGTGGGGGCGAACTCGCCGAGCCGGTTACCGATCATGTTTTCCGTGATGTACACCGGCACGAACTTCTTCCCGTTGTGGACCGCGATGGTGTGGTTCAGCATGGCCGGCACGATCATGGAGCGGCGGCTCCAGGTTTTGATGACGCTCTTCTTGCCCGAGGCGTTCAGGGCGTCCACCTTGCGCATCAGGTGGTCGTCCACGAAGGGGCCTTTCTTCAGGGACCGCGACATTCTAGGCTCTCCTCTTGACGATGAACCGGGCCGTCCGCTTGTTCCGGCGGGTCTTGTAACCCTTGGTGGGGACGCCCCAAGGGGTCACCGGATGGCGCCCGCCCTTGGACTTGCCCTCGCCGCCGCCGTGGGGATGGTCCACCGGGTTCATGGCCGTGCCGCGGACCTTCGGCCGGCGGCCGAGCCAGCGGTTGCGCCCGGCTTTCCCCAAACTGATGTTCTGGTGCTCCAGGTTGCCGACCTGTCCCACGGTGGCGTAACAGTTGACGCTGACGTACCGCATTTCGCCCGAGGGCATGCGGAGGGTGGCCAGGCGGCCCTCCTTGGCCATCAGCTGCGCGCCGGCTCCCGCCGCCCGCGCCATCTGGCCGCCTCCCCCCTCGTGGAGCTCGATGTTGTGGACCATGGTGCCGACGGGGATCTTGCGGAGGGGAAGGGCGTTGCCCACCATCACTTCGGCCTCCTCGCCCGCCATGATCGTCTGGCCCACCTGCAGCCCCTCGGGGCAGAGGATGTAGCGCTTCTCGCCGTCGGCGTAATTCAGCAGCGCGATGCGGCAGGTCCGGTTGGGGTCGTACTCCACCGCGGCCACCTTGGCCGGGATCCCGTGCTTGCCGCGCTTGAAGTCGATGATGCGGTACCGGCGCTTGTGGCCGCCGCCCCGCCGGCGCACGGTGATGTGCCCGTGGGCGTTGCGGCAGCTCGTCCGGGTCTTTTTCTCCAAAAGCCGCTTTTCGGGTTCCGTCTTGGTCACCTCTTCGAAGGTCGAAGTGGTGATGTAGCGGCGGCTGGGGGTTACCGGTTTATAGGTCTTGATGCCCATGGATGTCCCCTTACACTCCCTCGAAGTACTCGATGGGCTTGGCGCCCTTGGCGAGCTTCACGTAGGCCTTTTTCCAGTCGGGGCGCTTGCCCTCGGACCGGCCGACCCTCTTGTTCTTTCCAAGGACGTTCACGACCCGCACGGTCTCCACCTTGGTGCCGAAGATCTTCTCGACGGCGTAGGCGATCTCGATCTTGTTGGCCTTCGGATCGACCTGAAAAGCGACCGTCTTCGCGCGCTCCTTGGCGACGAGGTTCTTTTCCGTCAAGAGCGGGCGGAGGATGATGGTGTGGGGGCTCCTCATGGCTTGAGAACCTCCGAGAGGCGCGCGAGCGCCGGCTCTGTAAAGACGACCATCTCGTAACGAGCGAGGTCGTAGATGTTCACCTCGTCCACGCCCGCCACCTTGACGCCCGGGACGTTCCTGCTGGCCAGGCGGATCGGCTCCGAGACGGTCGTGTCTACGAACAGAACCGTCTTGTGGGCGTTGAGGATGGGAGCATAGCGGGACACGAACTCTTTGGTGCGGTGGCTCTCCACGGTGAAACCGTCCATCACCGCCAGCATGCCCCGGCGGATCCGCTCGGACAGGAGGCTGCGCATGGCGCCGCGGCGAATCTTCTTCGGGATGGTGTATGAGTAGTCGCGCGGCTTGGGGCCGAAAACGATGCCGCCGTGGTACCAGAGCGGAGACCGGATCTCGCCCATGCGGGCCCGCCCCGTGTGCTTCTGCTTCCACAGCTTCTTGCCCGAACCCGAAACCTCGTCGCGCCGTTTGGTGGAGTGGGTTCCCAGACGCTGGTTGGCGAGGAAGTTCCGCACAGCCTCATAGATGAGGTCGCGGCGGTAGGGGGTCGCAAAGACCTCCTCGGGCAGGTTGAGCTCCCTGCTCACTTCATTGGATGCGTTGATCACTGGAATGTTAGCCATCGCTCAACCCCTCACCGTATGCCGTGGATCATCAGGAGTCCGCCCCTGGGACCGGGCACGGCGCCGCGGATCAACAGCAGGCCTCGCTCCGCGTCCACCTGGACGAGCTTGAGGTTCTTGACGGTCACCCGGCCGTTGCCCATCTGTCCGCCCATCCTGGTGCCCTTGAAGACCCTGGAGGGGTCCGAAGAGGCGCCGATGGAGCCTGGAGCGCGATGGAACATGGAGCCGTGCGTGTCCCGGCCGCCGCGGAAGTGGTGGCGCTTGACCACGCCTTGGAAACCCTTGCCCTTGCTGGTCCCGATCACCTCCACCACCTGGATGTCCTTGAAGAGATCCACGGTGATGGTGTTGCCCGGAACCAGGTCGGGGAATTCTCCCCGCAACTCGCGAACGGCCCGGACGGAACCGGCTCCGGCCTTCTTCAGGTGCCCCGCCTGGGGCTTGTTGACCGCCCGCCGGCCCACCTTCTCCACGAGCCCCACCTGCACCGCGTGATAACCGTCGGTACTGGGGGACTTCTTTTGAAGCACGACGCACGGCCCAGCAGCCACGACGGTCACGGGCACCACCGCCCGGGTCTCGTCGAAGATCTGCGTCATGCCGACCTTGCGTCCCAAGATTCCGATCTTCATGATCTCTCCTCAAGCAGAGGTCGCCCGAGGGCGACGTGCCCTCCCCGTCCATGCTGGGGCGGGGGGCCGGGGGCCGGCTTCACTTCGTGAAGGCCTTGATCTCCACATCCACCCCGGGCGGCAGGTTCAGCTTCATGAGCGCGTCCACCGTCTGCGGCGTGGGGTCGTAGATGTCCAGCAGCCGCTTGTGGGTGCGCATCTCGAACTGTTCCCTGGATTTCTTGTCCACGTGGGGGGACCGGTTGACGGTCCAGATGGTTCGGTCCGTGGGCAGGGGAATCGGCCCCTTCACCCTCGCACCGGTCCTCTTGGCCGTCTCCACGATCTCCTTGGTGGAGCGGTCCAGGATCCAGTAGTCGTAAGCCAAAAGGCGTATCCGGATCTTTTCGTTCAGCATGAGCTCCTACTCCACGATCTCCGTGATGGTGCCGGCACCGACGGTGCGGCCGCCCTCGCGGATGGCGAACCGGAGACCCTTTTCCATGGCGACGGGCGCAATGAGCTTCACCGAGATACTCACGTTGTCGCCGGGCATGACCATTTCGCGGTCGGCCGGCAGCGTGACGTCACCGGTCACGTCGGTGGTTCGGAAATAGAACTGCGGACGGTAGCCCTTGAAGAACGGCGTGTGGCGGCCGCCCTCCTCCTTGGTCAGGATGTAGACCTCGGCGTTGAAGGTCGTGTGGGGGGTGATGGAACCGGGCTTGGCCACCACCTGTCCGCGCTCCACCTCCTCCTTCTTGGTGCCGCGGAGCAGCAGCCCGATGTTGTCCCCGGCCTGACCCTGGTCCAGCAGCTTGCGGAACATCTCGACGCCGGTGATGACGGTCTTGAAAGTGGGCCTCAGGCCGACGATCTCCATTTCTTCGCCGACCTTCACCACGCCGCGCTCCACGCGCCCGGTCACCACCGTGCCGCGGCCGGAAATCGAGAAGATGTCCTCGATGGGCATGAGGAAGGGCTTATCGATGTCGCGCACGGGCTCGGGGATATGGTTGTCGCAGGCGTCGAGCAGCTCCTGGATGCACTTGGCGTCCGGGGAATCGGGGCTTTCGGCCAAGGCGGCCTTGAGAGCGGAGCCGCGGATGATGGGCGTCGACTCACCGGGGAACTGGTACTGGCTGAGGAGGTCGCGCACCTCCAGCTCGACCAGGTCCAGCAGCTCGGGGTCGTCCACCTTGTCGCACTTGTTGAGGAAGACCACGATGTAGGGCACGCCCACCTGCCGGGCGAGGAGGATGTGCTCGCGGGTCTGCGGCATGGGGCCGTCCTCGGCGGAGACCACGAGGATGGCGCCGTCCATCTGGGCCGCGCCGGTGATCATGTTCTTCACGTAGTCGGCGTGGCCGGGGCAGTCCACGTGCGCGTAGTGGCGCTTGTCGGACTCGTACTCCACGTGCGACGTGGCGATGGTGAGGACCTTGGTGGCGTCGCGGCGCCCCTGGGATTCGGAGGCCTTGGACACTTCGTCGTAGCTGACGTACTTCGCCAGCCCTTTGGCCGCTTGGACCTTGGTGATGGCCGCGGTCAGAGTGGTCTTGCCGTGGTCGACGTGCCCGATGGTCCCGACGTTTACGTGCGGCTTGGTGCGATTGAATTTCTCCTTTGACATCCTCAGCCTCCTTGACTAACGGCCCTGCACGCGGGCGATGATCTCGTCCGAGATCTGCTTCGGCGTGGTTTCGTAGTGCTCGAACTGCATCACGTAATTGCCGCGGCCCTGCGTGAGGGAGCGCAGCGAGGTCGCATAACCGAACATTTCAGAGAGCGGAACGTAGGCGGTGATCACCTGGAGGTTGGCGCGCGATTCCATCCCGTGGATCTTCCCGCGCCGGGAGTTGAGATCACCGATCACATCACCCATGTAGTTTTCCGGGACCGTCACCTCCACCTTCATCACCGGCTCCATCAGCGCCGGAGCGGCCGCGCGCGCGGCCTCCTTGAAGGCCATGGAACCGGCGATCTTGAAGGCCATTTCGGAGGAATCCACCTCGTGGTAGGAGCCGTCGTAGAGGGAGACCTTCACGTCCTTCACGGGGAAGCCGGCCAGGACGCCGGTCTCCATCGCCTCCGCGATGCCCTTCTCCACCGCCGGGATGTACTCCTTGGGGATGGTGCCGCCGGTGATGGCGTTTTCGAAGACGAAGCCGTCCCCCTCGCCGAGCGGCGCCACGGTGATTTTCACGTGGCCGTACTGGCCGTGGCCGCCGGTCTGCTTGATGTACTTGCCCTCGGCTTTGGCCTCCTTGGTCAGCGTTTCACGGTAGGCCACCTGCGGTTTGCCTACGGAGGCCTGTACCCCGAATTCGCGCGTGAGGCGGTCCACGATGATCTCGAGGTGCAACTCGCCCATACCCGAGATGAGGGTCTGGCCGGTCTCGAAATCCACCCGAACCTTGAAAGTGGGGTCTTCCTTGGCCAGCTTGACCAGGGCGGCGGAGAGCTTCTCCTGGTCCGCCTTCGTCTTGGGCTCGATGGCCACGGAGATAACGGGGGCGGGGAAATCCATGGACTCCAGGATGATGGGGTGGTCCTTCGTGGCCAGGGTCTCGCCCGTCACCGCGTCCTTGAGGCCCACGATGGCGGCGATGTCCCCGGCGCGCACCTCCTCGATCTCCTCCCGCTTGTTGGCGTGCATCTTCAGGAGCCGCCCCACGCGCTCCTGGCGCTTCTTCGTCGCGTTCCAGACGTAGGAGCCTGCCTGGAGCGTGCCGGAATAGACCCGCGTGAAAGCGAGCTGTCCCACGAAGGGATCGGTCATGATCTTAAAGACGAGGGCGCAGAAAGGCTGTTCATCGAGCTGCTTTCGCTCTTCCACCTCATCCGTGTCGGGGTTGATGCCCTTCACGGGGGGGACGTCGACGGGCGAAGGGAGATAGTCCACCACCGCATCCAGGAGCGGCTGGATGCCCTTGTTCTTGAAGGCAGAGCCGCACAGCACCGGCGTGAAGTGCATGGCGATGGTGCCCTTGCGGATGGCGCCCTTGATGGCCTCCACGTCACCCAGCTCTTCTCCGTCCAGGTAGCGCTGCATGAGGAGGTCATCCTCCTCGCACGCCATCTCCAGGAGTTTCTCGCGGAAGGCCTTGGCCTTTTCCACGTACTCGAGGGGGATCTCGGTCACCTCGTACTTCGCGCCAAGGGTGTCGTCTTCCCAGCGGATCGCCTTCATCTGGAGAAGGTCGATGACCCCCACCAGGGAATCTTCCGAGCCCCACGGAAGGAAAAGCGCCACGGGGCGGGCGTGCAGGCGATCGTCCATCATCTTGAGGGCGCGCTCGAAGTCGGCGCCCTGCCGGTCCATTTTGTTCACGAAGGCGATGCGAGGCACCTTGTACTTGTCGGCCTGGCGCCAGACCGTTTCGGACTGAGGCTCCACCCCCGCCACGCCGCAGAAGACCCCCACGGCGCCGTCGAGCACCCTCAAAGAACGCTCCACCTCGGCCGTGAAATCCACGTGCCCGGGCGTATCGATGATGTTGATGCGGTGATCCCGCCAGAAGCAGGTGGTGGCCGCCGAGGTGATGGTGATCCCGCGCTCCTGCTCCTGCACCATCCAGTCCATGGTGGCCGTGCCCTCATGGACCTCGCCCATCTTGTAGTTCACGCCCGTGTAGTAGAGCACCCGCTCGGTCGTGGTGGTCTTGCCGGCATCAATATGGGCCATGATGCCGATGTTTCTTTGTCGTTCGTACGGGACGGAACGGGCCACGCCTTCTCCTTACCACCGGTAATGGGCGAAGGCCTTGTTGGCCTCGGCCATCTTGTGCGTATCTTCGCGCTTCTTGATGGAAGAGCCGCGGTTGTTGGCCGCGTCGAGGATCTCGGCGGCCAGCGCCTCCATCATGGTCTTCTCGCTCCGGCCGCGGCTGTACTCGATGATCCAGCGGAAGGCTAGGGAGAGCCGGCGCTCGGGGCGCACCTCGATGGGCACCTGGTAGGTGGCACCGCCCACGCGCCTGGACTTCACCTCAAGCACGGGCTTCACGTTTTCGAGGGCCTTCTGGAAGACCTTGAGCGGATCCTCGCCGGACTTTTCCTTGATGATGTCCATGGCCCCATAAAAAATGGACTCCGCTACGGATTTCTTGCCCTCCAGCATGATCTTGTTGATGAATTTGCTGACGAGGACCGACCCGTAGACAGAGTCCGGCGGAATTTCTCTTTTCCTGACAACGGCTTTCCTAGGCATTGCTGATCGCTCCTTACCCTCTTTTCAAAGAGCAACGGCCCCCCTGGGGCCCTGTTGGCGAGGGAACCCTTACGACTTCGGCCGCTTCGCTCCATACTTTGAGCGGGCCTGGCGCCTGGCCTCCACGCCCGTCGTATCCAGCTTGCCGCGGATGATGTGATAACGCACGCCCGGCAGATCCTTCACGCGGCCGCCGCGGATGAGGACCACCGAGTGCTCCTGGAGGTTGTGCCCGACGCCCGGGATGTAGGTGGTCACCTCCATCCCGCTGGTGAGGCGCACGCGCGCCACCTTCCGGAGGGCGGAGTTGGGTTTCTTGGGCGTCGTGGTGTACACGCGAGTGCACACGCCGCGCTTTTGAGGATTCGCCTGAAGGGCAGGGCTCTTGGTCTTGTACTGGACCGCCTTGCGCCCCCTGCGCACGAGTTGATTGATGGTCGGCACAACGTCCTCCTTAGTGCGTTTGCCTTGCACGAGGGCCTTCCCCGAAGGGGGAAAAGCCGAGATAGGTTACCGGACTTTCCCAATGCTGTCAACCCCCTAAGAAAACGCACTTTGGAGGGACCACCTCAACATTTTGCGGTTGGGAGCCCCAATCCCGCGATGGAAGGCGAAAGGACAGTGCCAATCCCTATGGATCTTCATGACCGGCAGACCTGCACAATCACCTGCCCAGGGATTGGGGGTATTCGACCCCGGACTGGATCCGGGGGAGAATGCACCCAGGGTGGGGCGAGGCTCTGCGGACCGTGCCCGTGCATGGAGCGGAGAGTGCCCCAAGGGCAGACCAAGCGCTCCGCCTGGTTTCGCCAGCGGAACGCGAAGGAGACGGCCCTCCCCATCCAGGAGACAAAGCCTCTGCTCCGTGCGCCACCCGCTCCGCCGAAGGCAGAACCCATCCGTCGCGGAATTCGAGTGAGGCCGGGGTTGCGCCGGAGGAGAGGCGGCTCCTACTCTGGCCGCAGGATTGGAGGGCCACCGTGTCCATTCTCGCACCGCAAGGGTGCATGAAGCTTGCGCTGGATCTCGCCGAACGGGCCGCCCGCGAGGGGGAGGTGCCCGTGGGGGCGGCCCTCATGTCCCCGGATGGGGCCATCTTCACCGGACGAAACCGTTGCGAGTCCATGGGCCCCCTGAACCATGCCGAGTTGGAAGCCCTCCAGTCGGGGCTGGCCGCCCTGGGCCGCCGCGGCCTGGGGACCTGCACCCTCTACGTGACCCTGGAGCCCTGCCTCATGTGCCTTGGCGCCATGGTTCACGCCCGCATCGGCGGTCTGGTCTACGCCTGTCCCGAACCGCGTTTTGGAGGCGTTGCCGCTCTACAAGAACTCTGGCGCCAGGGACGGTACCCCCACCGTTTCCCCGTGGCCTCCGGATTGTGCGAGGAGGAGTCCCGCCTTCTGCTCCGGCGATTTTTCGCCGAAAGGCGACCCTAAGCGTTTCATGCTCAATGCGTCGCCCAGGTGTGGCCCGCCCCAAAAACGACCAAGGGCGGCACCCTGGCCGCCCTCGCGTAAGTCCTTTGTTTTCTGGCGGAGAGAGAGGGATTCGAACCCCCGTTACCGTTCCCGGTAAACCTGATTTCGAGTCAGGCTTAATGGGGGTGATGTGCCTGATACGGAAGTTGACAGCCGTTCATGAAATCCTTATATTGGCTGTGTTTCTTGTTGAAGGGCGGGTGTGGCCCGGATACCCAGGTTGAGGTCGAAGGTGTGGCCCAGGTGTGGCCCGATCAAATTGCCTGATACCGGAGGCGGCCATGAAGACCAAGCTGGACAGGAAGGTGCTGGAGCGGCTGAGAACCCAAGGCGAGGGGCGGGAGCGCATCTTCGACGTGAAGACCACGGGATTCTTTGCCCGGCGCACACCGAGCGGACAAATCTCCTTCGGCGTGCGGGTTGGGCCGAAGAAGGCCCGCCGGGACATCATCATTGGCCCCCTCGGACCGTTCACCCTGGAAACGGCGCGGGCGGAGGCTGAGCGCCACCTCGCCGAGTCGAAGTTGGGCCAGGACCCGGCCGGCAAGCGTGCGAAGCAGAAGGCCACGCCCACCTTCAAGGCGTGGGCCGAGACCTACCTACAGGAGGCCGTCGGCCGACTCTCCCCGCGCTGGGTGTCCGAGACGCGCCGATACCTGAAGGCCGTCCCCTTCGGGAGCAAGCTGGTATCCGAGGTGAGCGTGGAGGACGTGCAACGCTTCTGCGAAGTCCAGCGGGAGAAGGGTGTCACCACCGCCAACCGGGCCTTGGCCGCTGTGCGCGCCAGCCTCTCCGCCGCATGGCGGAGATCCCTTGTTGCGGAGAACGTGGCCCGCAAGGTGAGGGGCGGCCACGAGAACCCCCCACGGGACCGTGTCCTGTCGGACGACGAACTGGTCCGGCTCCTCAAGGTTCTGGATGAGTGGCCGGACCCCTTCATGAGGGCGGCCTTCCGGCTCACCATCGAAACGGGCGCCAGACGAAGCGAGGTTCTACGGGCCGAGTGGGAACACGTGAACCTAGAAGAGGGCGTCTGGCGACTCCCCGTCACCAAGAGCGGAAAGCCCCAGGTGATTCCCCTCATGCCGGACACCGTGGCCCTCCTGCGCACCCTCCCCCGGGCGGGACGGTTCGTCATCCCAGGCCGGGCACCGGACTCCCCGCGCAAGGGCCTGCATGGCCCTTGGACCGCCATCAAGGCGGCGGCCGGACTTGAGAAGGTGACGCCCCACGACCTGCGGAGGACCTACGGCCTGGCCGTGGCGCGGACGGCGGGCATTCTCGCCGCCTCGAAGCTCCTGCGCCACAGTGACGTGCGCGTGACGAGTAAGGTCTATGCGCCCTTCGACCTGGCGGCTCTCCGGGAAGCGGCGGATACCACGGCCAAGGCCCGCCGGAAGCGGCTTCTCAAGGTGGTGAACGGCGGGAGCGGGCAAGAGAATCCAGAGGCTTGACCGGCACGCGACGGAGGGCGGACCGTGGAACCGAAGAACCCGACCCGAGAACAGGTTGCAGCATGGCTCACCGCGCCGCCGGGAAGGTGCCCCGTGGAGTGCGGCGACGCGCTCGAAGCCGTTGGTGTGATTGCTAAGGCGCTTGTCGATAATGCCCGTGAGCTGGACGGGTTTGAGCCGGAGAGGCTCAGCGATAAGAGGGCTGCCGAGTACAAGCGGCTCTGGCCTCGCCTCGCCAAAATTGCCACGGAGGCTGAGCGCAAGGCCGACGGCATGGCAGGCAGAGATGCATTTCTGGTCGGGGTGGGGCTCGGCGCGCAGGTGGGGCGAATCGTGGGCGGCTTCTTGGTGCTTTGGGCAAAGCGGAGCGCCCACAGCAAACGCATCCGGGCCAAGCGCGGGCTGGCCAAGGCCGAGGTCATGGAGAAAGCCCGCGCCATCCTCCACGGCCTGCCCCCCGGAGAATGGCCTTCAACCTGGCAGGAACTCCGCGACACCCTGCGCCGGGGAGGGCTGTTCGTTCTGGAGGAGGTTGAACACGGCGCGCCTCGGCTCCTCAAAACCGCGAAGCGCCCGGAGCCGAGGCTTGTGGCCATGCGCATTGGCCCCGGTGGCGCCTGGGTCTTCAGGGGGACAGCGAAGACCCCCGCCGCAAAGGCAATTGGAAGCTGGTTGTCCCGCGAGAGAAACCGGCTGCCGAAGTAGAATTTTCTGCCCAACCGAGTTGGACAGAAGCCCCTCCCGCTAAGGTCCCTTCTCTCCCCGGCCAACCTCAATGTAACAAGCTGTAAATACTGCATTTAACCTCGGTGCCGTCCCCCTCGATTCCGCGATTGCCGGAGCCGCAAACTTATGGATAGAGACCGGCGTGCTCGACGCGCCTTCAAGGTCTACGGAGGGTTATTGTGGCTGGCGAGCAAAAAGCGAAGACCATCGGGTTGGTAACCGAAAGCGAGGGCATGTTGGTGAGCACGGGGGAGGCGGCGCGACTGCTTGGAGTCAAGGGTCAGACTTTGAGACTGTGGCGCAGCCAATCTCGCGGCCCCGCCTTCATCGTCATGGGCTCCAGGCGGCTGTACCACTTGGACGATCTCTCAGCTTGGCTCGGTGCCCATCGCGTCCGCAACACCGAACAGGCGCGTCAGTTGGAGCGGGCCGAGAAGGAGGCCGCCCGATGAGCCCCCCGGCCCTCCGCCGTTTGTTACGGACCGCCGCCCTTGCGGTGGCCATTGGGCTGCTGGCGTGGCTCGTCATCGTCGAAGCGCTTGTGGCTATGGGGTTTCGGCCATGACTCAACCCACTTGGGGGCGGGGCTGCGGCTCCGCCCCGACCACCCTTCTGTATCTTCGCCAGCCCGGCGCCCAACACGGATATGCCATCGTGCAGGCCAGGGAGCGGTTCTTCGTCGAGGAGCGCAGCCTGGCCACGAAGCCGGTCAGGTATTCCATCCTTCCCGACACTGCCCAGCGCATCATGGCCCTGCCTGCCAACGAAGCCCTGACTGAGCTGTGGCGCGCTTACCACGGCGCCCGGCTGGCCCGGCGCGCTCAATTCATCGGAGGTCCACATGAACGTAGCGCCAGCCAATGAACGGCACCCCCGCAGGGTCAGAATTATCTTGCCCACGCCCGGTCCCGATCCCTTCCGCGAGCTTCGTCAGAAGCTGGCTCACCATGACCGGACGGCGATTCGGACGGAGAAGCTTGTGGCGCACATCCAGTGCTATTTCATGGTTGTCGCTCCCGGCGGAGGCCAGATCCCAAGTAGCACCCTGGAGCGATGGACAGGCCTGGACCGCCGTGACTTCCAGGCAGCCGCCAAAGCATGGGCCGGTGTCCTCTTTAATTGCCTTCGAGGGACCGATTCAGACGGAAGACCGTTGCCCGGACCTATTGCCCGGAGACCCGTCCCTTCTGAAACGCAGTACGGGCAAGCTATTGAGGCCGGGTCTGCGGGAGAGTTGCCCGGACCTGTTGCCCAGTCACTGCCCGGAGTTACACAAACGCTGGGAGCCTTGCCAGCAAAGGACTCGAGCCCGGTTTCAAGAGCGAGTTGCCCACCGCCTATAAAGACAAAAGTGGTACACCTCTTTAAGGGTGGGGCGGTCTCTCTCGGTGCCCGCCTCCTCGCCGCCTTCCACTGCGACCGCCATTGGCTCGGGGTGCAGGCCATCCTGCCTGACGGAACGCTTTCGGCCCTGAGCTGCCAGGCGGTGCCCTCCGGCCGCGAGCGCTCCGAGGCGTTCTGGCTGGCGGCCATCGAGAGCCACTTGGCCGGGCGGGAGCGGTTGAGCGTTTACCCTGCTGTCACCCAAGGCGCGCGGCTCGGCCGCTGCCGCCTTGGGGTCGTAGACTTCGACGGCGCCGAGGACCGCTACGCCGACGCAATCCGGCTCATGGACGCCCTGGCGAAGAAAGAAATCGGGAGCCACTTGGCCCGCTCCTGGACCGACGGCCACTTCCACGTTTGGGTGCCCTTCCGGCAGTGGCTCCCCGCCGGGAAGGTCCACCGCTTCTTGTCGAGGCTGCTGACGTCCTTCAAGGTGGTAGCCGAGGTCCGGCCCTCCGGGATGCTATCCGGCGACGGGCCGAAGCAGCAGGCCATCGCGCTCCCTTTCTTCGACACCTCGTCCTCGTCGGCGGCCACGGGGCGCTGCCAGATCATTGAGCCGGACACCCAGGCCCCAATTCCCATGGAGCATTTTCTGAACCACGCGGAATGGAACGGCCCGCCCCCGGAGCTTCCGCCCGACCGTCGGGAGGCTGCGTTGGCTTGGAGGCCGGGCCAGTCATTGACCGTCGATGGCCTCGTGAATTCCTGGCCTCCGGTGGGCAAACGTGAGGGCCACGTTGCGCCGAACGGGCGGTTCAAGGCCGGTAGAGACGACGCCGCCGTCGGCCACGCCGGAGAGCTGGTAGCTCGGGGAATCGTCGGAGCCGAGGCCCTGGCGCTACTGGAGCACTGGGACTCGCGGAACACGCCTCCGCTTGGGCGTGGGGTTTTGGCCGCCAAGGTGCGGCAGGCGGAACAGTACCGGACTACGAAGGCCCGGGGAGGGAACCATGCCCTACAGTGACCTGGAAACGAAGAGGATACGCCAAGCCGAGGCCGCCCGCCGCCGACGGGCTCAGGGCAGGACGCGGGACGACGGGACGACGCGGGACGACGCCGGGACGACGCGTCGCCCCGTCGTCCCGGCCGCAAGCTCCACAGCGCCCGAGCCAGGCGGCGAGAACCAGCTTACCAACCCCGTGACCGCGCTCCGCTCGAAGCTGGGGCTGAGCCGCCCCGCCTTCGCGGTAGCCATTGGAACTACCTACAATCAAGTCTCGGCCGTGGAATGCGGCTACCAGCGCTCCATCCCCTCGAAGTGGTGGGCTCCGCTTACGCGGTTAGGCGTGGATTTCGATAAACTGGAGTCAGAGTTCGAGGTCTGGCACCGGAAGCGAGCCACGGCACTCCAAGCGGCCGTGCGAGGGGTGTACCATGGCCACTGAATCCACCGGGCCAAATAACTATCACCTGCGTGGGTCCCTACCTTAATTGGGTATACCCTCCCCCCTTTAGGTCTTTTCTTAACCCTTGTAGGCTTTCCCTTCCCTTATAAGGGTCTACCCTAGGGTATCTCCTCTTAAGGTAGACCCTTCCCCCTGGGGCGTTACCAAAAGTAACACTTTCCCGCCCTTACGCTGTCCCGTTGACGGGTGTACCCTGGGGGCAGGCTTCCAGACGGAAGGGCGTAGGTGCCTGTGCATTGCCCGGAGGGCTATCGTGACGCGCCAGGAGCTTCTTGAGCGGCTGGGGCTGGCCCACCTTGCGGACCGCCCGGACGATCTTGTCTACGTGCTGGAAGAAGCCCTTCGACGCGGTGAAGGCCCTCCGCCAGCCCTGGACCCGGACACCGCCTTCCGCGTTCGCCTGGCCCTGCACGTCTTGCGGAACCCGCCCGAACCAGGGCCGCCAAGCCCGACACCGGAGCCGGGCACCACCGATCCGGGTCCGCGCCTGAAGGAGCACCACCTGAAGCCCCCGTGGATCGTGGGCAACTGGAAGGACATGGCAGGGTTCGAGCCGAAGCTCCCGGCCCTGGAGGAGAGGTCGTGAGCACCGAATCGGGAGCGCCAAGGGCACGGCCTTCGTGGGCGCGCGCCTTGGCCCGGAGGCTCTGGCGGTCACCCTGGCACCCGAATGAGCGGGGCACCGTGGACCCGGACGGTCCCGAGCATCGCCGCGTCAGGTCCATTTGCATTCTTCCCGCGGCAACGAAGGCGGCCCCTCCCTCGGAGCCGCCCACCTGACACGGCATCGCCCTGTCCCCCGCCGTTGACCGCCGCGAGGACGACGGGCGCTGGATTGCCGAGGTGATGAACCTTCGGGGAGTCATGGCCTACGGCTCTACCCAGGCGGAGGCCCTCAAGAACGTGAAGGTCTTGGCCCTCCAAGTCCTCGCCGACATGATCGAACATGGCGAGGCCCCCGCCGACATCACCACCCTCGAATTCACCACCGCCGCATGAGCCAGCGGCCTTCCATGCCGTGGCCCGCATCGCCCGAGAGACCGGCCTCAAGCCTGAAGACCTCTGACCCCCCAAAAAAGACGCGCTGGAAGGCCCCAGGACCGGCGAAACGGGCGGAGGCTATGGGATGACCCACCCCGACCCCCTTCGCGGCTCCTAGAGCCCGTGGGAGCGTTCCCGGCGCGGGTGCTGGCGGAAAGCTGGCGGGGCTGGCCCGATCCCTGTGGCCTAATGGCCTAATGTCCCGAAGTCAACATATAAACGATCTGCGGGAAAAAAACTGCCCCGCCCGACCCGTCCCCCAGGGGGTGTGGGGGCAAGATTGGGAGGTGGGTTGGCGCTGACGGTTCGGCCCCGATTTCCGCTGAAGGTGTGGCCCAGGTGTGGCCCGCCCCAAAAACGACCAAGGGCGGCACCCTGGCCGCCCTCGCGTAAGTCCTTTGTTTTCTGGCGGAGAGAGAGGGATTCGAACCCCCGTTACCGTTCCCGGTAAACCTGATTTCGAGTCAGGCGCCTTCGACCTCTCGGCCATCTCTCCGGGTCTTTTATGCTACTCGCGCTGGAGCTCGTTCCGCAAGGGGTGCGGCATCCCACCTCGCAGACACTCCCCCGCCCCAAAAAGAGAGGGGGCACCCGAAGGCGCCCCCTTTGAGGATGAGCGGATCGCTCGGTTATTGCGCGGTCACGCTGACGTCGTCGAGGTATTCATCGTTGCCGTAGCCGCTGATGCCCACGAAGGCGAGGTAGACGGTCTGGCCCTTGTAGGCGCTCAGGTCGAGAGTGGACTGGGCCCAGCCGGTGGTGCCGTTGTAGCGGGAGATGGGCGAGCCGACGTTGGTCCAAGTGCTTCCGTTCGTGGAGACCTGCACCTGGATCTGGTCGTTGTAGCTGGAGTACTGGGTGTCGTGGTACATCCAGAAGCTCAGCGTCACCGTGCTGTAGGTGGATGCCACGGCGAAGCCGGAGGAGCGGTAGAGGCGCGTCTTGCTGCCGCTGGCGGAGGTCCAGGAGTTGAAGTCGGCCATCTTGGTGCCGCTATGTGGAGAGGCGCTGGGGTAGGTGCCGGCGCTGACGATGGTCCATGCGCCCTGCGTTCCCGAAACCTGGGCCGATGACCACCCGCCGCTCTCGAAGCCGTCGCTGAAGAGAGTGACAGGGCCGCTCGCCACCGCGGCGGTGAAGTTCACCCCCGTGATGTTGGCGCCGTTCACCGTCTCTGAGGCGCTGGCCGGAGAGAAGGTATAGCCCGCCTTGCTCGGGGTCACCGTGTAGGTGCCGTTCGCCAAGCCGGAAATGCTGTAGGTACCCGTGGAGCTGGTTGTCGCCGAGGCGGAGCCCGCCGTCACCGTCACGCCCGAGAGGCCAGCGCCGTTTAAGGTGATGGTCCCGGAGAGGGTGTAAGTGGGCGGAGGCGTCCCCGTCTGCGCCACGACCGCCACGTCGTCGATGTAGCAGTCGTTGCCGTAAGCGCTGATGCCGAGGAAGCCCACCTGGAGGCTCGAAGCGCCGTTATAGGCCGTTCCCAGGCTGATCGTGACCTGCGCCCAGCCGGTGCTGCCGTTGTAGCGGGAGACGGCCGAGCCGACGTTCGTCCACGTGCTGCCGTTCGTGGAAACTTGCGCCTGCACGCGGTCGTTGTCCGAGGAGTAGCCCGTGTCGTGGTACATCCAGAAGGTTAAGGTCATCGACGTCGTGTTGGAGGGAACGGCGAATCCCGCCGCTCGGTAGTATCGCGTTTCACTGCCGCTGGCGGAGGTCCAGGAGTTGAAGTCGGCCATCTTGGTGCCGCTATGTGGAGAGGCGCTGGGGTAGGTGCCGGCGCTGACGATGGTCCATGCGCCCTGCGTTCCCGAAACCTGGGCCGATGACCACCCGCCGCTCTCGAAGCCGTCGCTGAAGAGAGTGACAGGGCCGCTCGCCACCGCGGCGGTGAAGTTCACCCCCGTGATGTTGGCGCCGTTCACCGTCTCTGAGGCGCTGGCCGGAGAGAAGGTATAGCCCGCCTTGCTCGGGGTCACCGTGTAGGTGCCGTTCACCAAGCCGGAGAGGGTGTAGGCGCCCGAACTGCTGGTGGTGGCCGTGGCGGAGCCCGCCGTCACCGTCACGCCCGAGAGGCCAGCGCCGTTCAGCGTGATGGTCCCGGAGATGCTGTAGGTGCTGACTACGGCCGTGGCGGTAAAGTTCACCCCCGTGATGTTGGCGCCGTTCACCGTCTCGGAGGCGCTGGCCGGAGAGAAGGTATAGCCCGACTTGCTCGGGGTCACCGTGTAGGTGCCGTTGGCGAGCCCCGCGAAGCTGTACGTTCCGCCGCTGGCCGTGGTGGTGGTGGCGCTCGCCGCTCCGCTCAGGGTCATCGTCACCCCAGAGGTGGCAGCGCCGCTCACCGTGCCGGAGATGCTGTAGGTCGTGCTGGTGCCGTTCCAGTTATTCACGAGGGCATTCACGTCCACCGTGCCCAGGCCCGTGACCTCGTCCCATCCGGTGGCGGCGGTGAAGCCCGTCAAGCCCGGAACGTTGTTGTTGCCCGAGGTAATGTCGTGGAAGACGGCAGGCCCCGTCCCGTTGTACTGGGCCGTGCCGAGCTGGTAGAGCTTGGTGTTCGCGTTGCCCTGCCTTCCGTACTTCTGAACCACCAGAGCCATGAGGCCGGCGAAGGAGGGCGAGGCCGCCGAGGTACCGCCCGTGGTGGCCATGGCGCCCTGGGTGTAGACCAGCATGCCGTAGTTCCCGAAGAACATATCGGAGCCGTCCAGGCACACGTCGGGTAAATAGCGATGGCTGGCGCTGGGCACGCCGGGAGCCGACTGCCAGGAGGGCTTGGCGTAGGTGCTGGAGGCGCCGCTGCTCGTGGCCCAGAGGCCCGATCCGCCGCTCACCGTGCCGCTCTCGTTCCAGGGAGTTTCGGGGATGTATCCGGTGGCCGCACCCGAGGCGTTCCAGTAGCTGCTGGAGTTGCTGAGCTCGGTGGCACCCACGGCAACATCGTAGGGCGTGGAGGCCAGGCCGTTTACGCCCGACTGGCCGGAGCCGCTGGTGTCACTACCCGAGGCGCATCCGGCGGGGCCGCTGTCGCCCGTGGAGACGCACGCGGTGATCCCCTGGGAAGCCGCCTGGGCCCAAAGGTTATTGTAGAAGGTGTTCTCGGCCGACCCCATGGCCGACTCGCAGGAGCCAAAGCTCGTGCTCATCACGTCCGCGAGGTTGTTGTTCACGATGTACTGGGCCGAGAGGTCAACGCCGTCGGTGCTCGAGGTCGAGGCCGAAGCCACGAACTTAACCGTGGCCCCTGGGGCCACGCCGCCGGACCATTCGGCGTCCAGGTCGGCTTCGCCGTCCTCGGCCGCGCCCAGGTCGCCGGGGTTGGTGCCATTGACGATGATCGTGGGGGTGTTCACGGGCAGGCCGAGGATGCTACGGAAGGTCGCCCAGTTCGTGGTGCCTGGGTTCGTCCGGCCGACGATCCCGATGGTGACGCCCGTGCCGGTGCCGTTGGTGGAGTAGGAGGCGTTCGCGTCATAAATGGTGGCCCAGTCGATGGGGCTGGTGTAGACGCCGGCCGTGCCGTTCGCGGTGCCGCTCCACTGGGGGGCGATCTTCCCGTACTTGGCGTAAACGGCGGCGGCGTCCTGGGGAGACAGCTTCTGGAAGCCCACGTTCATGGCTTGGCGCGGGAAGTCGTCCAGGGAGACGATGCCGGCCACGACCCCCGACAGGGCCTTCGGAATGGAGGGATCGGTGGCGTTGGCGTGGTGCATTACCCCTCCCACGTAATAGCGGTGGATTTCGGTGTGGAAGGCGCTCTCCACCTCGGCCACGCTCCCGCTGAAGTTGATCCACAGACGGCCCTTGGCCACCTCATCGATGGTGAATCCTTGCGATTGCAGCCAGCGGGTGATCGTGGCCAGGTCCGCCTCACTGGGCCCGAAGCGCCGGCCGAACTCCTCGGGGCTGAGCCAATGGTGATATTGGGGTGAAGCCGGATCCTGTTGCTCCACGAGCAGGCGGTCCAGTGCGGCCTGCCGGCTGGGACTCATTTTGAGCGTGAGAATGATGCGGTCCATGGGCCGCGCCGGATCGGCGAAGCCATAGTCCGCCTGGGGCTGGGCGAGAGGGTTCACGTTGCCCCTGAGGACGATCGTGTCGTTGTTGTTGATGGGGCCTATGGTGCCGCAGGAAGCGGGTCCGGCCCCTTGCGCAAAGAGTCCAGGAACCATCGCGAGCGTCAGCACCAACCCGAGTGCAAGCGGAAAGAGTCTTCGCCTTTGCATCACACCGACCTCCACTCTCTCTGGGTACTGCGGGGCAATACCCGGCAAAACTCTGCGCCAATGGGACGGAATATGCGCTGGATCAGAGGGATTGCCGGCCATAGGCCTGCCGGCACGGTAGCCCCGTCAGGGCTTCTTGAAGATTCGCCTTCGAAGGCGGGCGCTCCGGCCCTGGATCCACGGAGTAACGGGCAGGGCCAGCCGCTCGAAGGAGCGGATGGCGAGCAGAAGAGGCGCAAGGGGAGACGGAATCACCTGGAGCAGGGGGCCATCGTTGTCCCGCGAGGAATCGTCATCTTCGTCGGGCCCCGCCTGCCCGTCATCGGCCTGCGACAGCGAGAGCGCCTCGGCGGGATCCCGCCCCTCCTTAGCCTGCAGACGGCTGGACTGGGCTTCCGGCCGGGAGGGCGAGGGCCATGAGGATGGGCAGGCGTGCGATTCCAGGCCCAGGGCATAGAAGGCGCAGCTGATCGAGATCAGAAATAAGAGCTTGGCGACCCGTTTGGCCACGGTGAGGTGCCCCTCCCTCTGCTCCCTGCTCACGATAAAGCAAGAGGGGTGCCATTTCGGGTGGATGACCACACCGCCTGTCTTATCAATGGGTTGCGCGATTTCAACGGGAAGCCTGCGGCGAGTACTCAGTATACATAGCGGCCAATAGGAAGAGGACAAAAAACATTAGCTCTCTGAAATATCAAAAGTTATGGAAAGCATACCCCGTTCCACCCATTCCGTATACTCCGATCACGGCCCTGGATGGGGCGGGCCCTGCCAGTGAGGTCCTGCCGGATGGGCCCTTGGCCCCGATTCCATGATCGAACACTCCTTACCTTCGGTGGCGCAGCTGGCTTAAAGGACCCCAATTCCGCGATGGAATGGTTCTTCCTTCGGCGGCGAGGGGGGCACACGGCGGAAAAGCTTTCTCTCCTGAACGGGGAGGGCCTTCTCTTCTTTCGCGTTCCGCTGGCGGAGCCAGGCGCAACGCTCGGTTTGCCTTTCGGGTCCCTCCCCGCTCCAAGGGCTTGGCCCGCGGAGCCTCACCCCACCCTTGGCGCACGTTTCCCCCCGGATCCAGTCCGAGGGCAGATGCCCTCCATCCATTGACAGGTGATGGTGCCGTTAAGCCGATCACTGGCATCCGCAGGGATTGGCACCGCCATTTCGACTCCCCTCGCGGGATCGGGGCAATCCCTTGCCCGGGCGCCGTGCGGTCCTGCCCATCCGCAAGATCCACACGGATTCGTGCCGTCACTCCGGCCCCCGCGGCGGGATCGTGGCGGGGGGGCAGCCTGTCCATGGCACGGTGAGCGCCTACGGGGCGGCTCACCGCCGATAGGACGGCTCAGCTCCCCCCGGCACGGCGGGGGCGTCGACGCTGATGGTTTGGGTACACGTGGCAGCCTGGGGGCCGCTCGCGACGGTCACACTCACCCCGTAGATTCCCGCGGTCGTATAGGTATGGGAAGGATTCTGCTGCGAGGAGGAGGCCCCGTCGCCAAAGCTCCAGGTGTAGGCGTAGGCACTGGAGCCGCCCGTGGCCGAGGCCGAGAAGCTCACCAGCAGAGGAGCGGCGCCGCCGGACGGGCTGGCGCCGCAGGTTACAGCGAGGGGAGGGGCAACGGTCACGGTCAAGGGGGCCGCCTGCACCACCCCTCCTAGGCCATCGGTCACCGTGAGCCGCGCAGTGAAGGAGCCCGGCGTCGAATAGGTGTGAGAGGGGGCGGGGTTCGAGGAATGGGGGGTGGAATCGCCGAAGGTCCAGTCGTAGCTGTAGGGGGGATAACCTCCCGAAACGGCCCCCGCAAAGGATACCGACAGGGGCGCCACACCGCTCAGCGGGCTGCCCACGGCCGAGGCGTTGAGATCATAGTCCAGATAGGCCACATCGTTGGCGCGGGACTGGCCCTGCACCTGCAAGACCGCCCTCAGCTTGGTCGCACCCTGGGACCTGGCGAAGAGGGTGGTGGCGGCGGGAACCTGGATGTCCAGGGGGTTGCTTCCCGGCTGGAACAGCGCGGCCACCTTCATCTTCGTCTTCACCTTTCCCCCCATGGTGAGGAATTTCAGAACGACCTTGGCCTCCTTCGTCTTGCTCTTGTGATTGGCCACCACGAAACTCAGGGTGGCGTTCGAAGTGGTGTATAGCAGCGCGGGCTTGGACGCGAAGGCGATGGACCACTTGCTGGTCTCGGGAGCCTTGTCTGCCGCGGCCAGCGTGACCTCCGTTTCCGCGCTGACCCGTCCTATCCGAGCGGTGAGAAGCACGTCTTCGCCGATGGAGAAGGCGGACAGTTGTGCTGGGGCGATCGAAGCCCGAACCGGATGTGTCCCCGCCCGCAGGTGGACCTGCTCCTTCCAGACCGGCTGGGAAATCAGGCCGTCTTCGGAGCGGACTGAAAGGGTCAACTCCTTGGAACAATCGGTGGGGGAGGTAACCAGAACGGTGATGGGGTTGGCCACTTGCACGCTGAGATACTGCGGCTGCTGAAGGCCCAAGGTCCACCGTGCCGTGGGATCCTTCGCCCATACGGCAACCCCTGCCAAGCCAACCACGGCGAGGATGGCGAACCATCGTTTGGACATGACGCCTCCTTTTCTGCCGAGTCTAGCACACCTACGGTCCCAATGAGGCACCAGCCTCTTTTCCAAATTCCGCGATGGAATGGCCCGTCCTTCGGCGGTACGGGTGGTGCACGGGGGAAAGCCATTATCTCCTGGACCCCAAATTCCGCGATCGAAAGGTTTTTCCTTCGGCGGCGCAGGTGGCTCATGGGGGAAGGGCTTTGTCTCCTGAACGGGGAGGGGCTTCTCTTTCGCGTTCCGCTGGCGAAGCCAGACGGAACGCTCGATTTGCCTTTCGGGTCTTTCGCGTTCCGCTGGCGAAGCCAG